>Ga0163226_1000129_pt1 | contig 14974 bp, 13 predicted proteins | sample MSEWel2016_07_13_2_FD_113144 | JGI IMG/M metagenome (GOLD analysis project Ga0163226, IMG submission 113144) | Subsurface microbial communities from deep shales in West Virginia, USA - MSEEL Well Study Marcellus 5H_2016_07_13 ...
TAGTGCGACACTTTTTATAATGATAAATTTACTAGCCACAGGTTTCAACCTGTGGTGATGGTGATATGTTACACTACGGGTTAAAACCCGTAGCTAAAACTTAAAGTGTCGCAATATACCCATAAAGTGTCACTTTCATATTATAGCTTATAAATGCTACTTCCTCCAAAATCCTGATAGTAAGAATACCAAAACAGTATATATCTCTAACCTTCCTAAAATCATACAAAAGCTTAATAATAATTTACAAACTATCGGCAGAGGAACATAGGTATTCAATGGTCCAATTAAACCTAAACCAGGTCCAATATTCCCCAAAGTTGCTGCTACAGCTGAAATTGAACTGATTAAATCTATCCCAAAGGAGGTTAAGATTACTGTTGAAACAACAAATACAATTACATATAAAAAGAAAAATCCCAAAATACTGGTAGATACCTCTTCAGAGACGGCCCGATTACCTATCTTTAAAGAGGTAACTGCTCGTGGATGAATTAATTTATATAACTCTTGAAACCCTTTCTTCATCAGAGCATAAATACGAATAACCTTAATCCCACCAGCAGTTGAGCCAGCACAGCCACCAATAAACATTAAAATAAGCAATATTCCCCTAGAAAAAGGGGGCCAAATATCATAATCTACCGTAGCAAATCCAGCAGTACTGATAATCGAGGTAACCTGGAAGGCAGCATAATTTAAGGATTCAGCTAATGAGCGATAGACCTGAAGCCTTAAGTTGATAGTAATTAAAATAATAGCAGATACAACTATACAAGTATAGAACTTTAGCTCCTTATCTTTAAATATAGACTTAAAGTTCCCTGTTAAAAATTGATAATGCAAGGTCAAATTGACTCCTGCTAAGAACATAAATACAGCCATAATCCATTCTATTACTGTACTATTATAGGCCTTAACACTTAAAGTTCTAGAAGAGAATCCACCACTAGAAATAGTTCCAAAAGAGTGGATTATAGCATCAAAAAAAGGCATATTATTCATTACCAATAAGATAGTCTGTAAAGTGGTTATCACCAGATACACTACCCATAAAGTCTTAGCAGTTTCCCTAATTCTAGGTTTTAATCGATCATGAACTGGTCCAGGTGCCTCTGCCTTAAATAATTGCATTGAACCAGCCAATTCTGGTAAGATAGCAATAGACATCACAATTATCCCCATCCCCCCTAACCAATGCATCCAGCTTCTCCAGAATAAAATTGTATGAGATAAGCTCTCTAAGGACATAATCACCGTTGCCCCTGTAGTAGTAAAACCACTCACACTCTCAAAAAAAGCATCGACAAAGTTATCAAAGACTCCTGCTAACATAAAAGGAATAGCACCAAAGATAGAAATAGCCACCCAACCTAAAGTAACAACTGCAAAACCTTCCCGATGTCTAATCTCTTCATCACTCTCTGTAGCTCTACTTAAAATGCGACCAATACTAATTGTAAAACCCATAGTTACAATAAAGGCTACTCCATCAACTTCTTTATAATATAACGCCACCAAGATAGGCACTAGCATACTGACCCCAATAAAGATTAATAGAGTCCCTAGCATATTAAAAACAATCTTTAATCTCATTTAATCACCCCCAAGTAGAACAGTTGACAGTTGAGAGTGTACAGTGTACAGTTAAAAAATTAAGAATCTATATTTTATAATTTAACCGTTCCTATGTATCTAACCTCAGTCTTTAAAAGATAAATCTTTGTGCTAAACTCTAATAAGATTTATCGAATAATCCACTGTACCCTATAAGCTGTACACTATTATTTAAAATACTCCTTAATATCTCCTTTAGCAGCCAAAGATAGTACTACCAACTTATCACCACGTTCTAGTCTACTCTCTCCTTTAGGAATAATTACACTCTTATTCCTTTTGATTAAAGCTACAATTAAATCTGATGGCAACTCTAAATTGACAAGCTTGGTAGATTTCTTAACTGTGACCTCCGATACATTCACTTGCCCTTCAAAAATTGTATTATTTCCAACTTGTCCCTGGTAGAAGTAATCTAGAACAGTATCTACTACACTAGCTGAGGGACTGATAATATAATCTATATCAGAAAAATCTATTAAATAAGTATAATTGATATCTTTTACTACTGCAATTGAATTCTTTACCCCCAACTTTTTAGCCAGATTAGCCATCAGCATATTAGCTTCATCACTTTCAGTAGCTGCTATAAAGGCATCTGATTTGGCTACACCTTCCTCTTTTAATAAATCTATATCCGTTCCTCTTCCTTCTAATACTAATGTCTCGACCAAATTCTCTGCTAACTCTTCACACCTCTTCCTGTCTTCTTCAATAATAGTAACTACAGAGTTTTTTGAAAAATGCTCTGCCAATTGATAATTTATCTCCCCACCTCCCACCAAAACAATCTTCTCTTTATCGGTAGAATGGTAATTAACAAGCTGGGTGAGCTTACCTCTAAAGCCTTTTTGACAGATAATAAAAACTGTATCTCCCGGATAAATCTTATCCCTTCCCTTAGGAATGATTACCCTACCTTTTCTCAAAACAGCTAATATTAACGAGTTTTCAGGTAATTTCAGATTGTTTAAATTATTATAAGCAAAGCTACTTTGATGGGAGATATTGAATTTTGATATTTGTACTCGTTTATCCATAAATTTATCAATCTCTAACTCCATCCCTGGTCTAATTAAACCTTTGATTCTTTTAATCACCTTGGCAAAAGGATTGAGTACTAGATCTAATTTGAAGTTTTCATGCTGTATCTTATAATCTAGGTTTCTTATCTCTTTGACTTGAACTACTATATTGGCTATCCCCAAGTTCTTCCCATAAATACCTGTCAATAAATTCTCATAATCATTATCAGTAATCGCAATCAATAGATTGGTCTTATCTGTAACAACCTCTTTTAAAAGTGATATATCTGTTCCCTTACCCTTTAAAGCCAAAACGTCAACTCTCTCTTGAATCTGCTTTAGATAATTATCATTCTCCTCAATTACCACTATATCCTGACCAGCCTTAATCAAAGATTCGGCAAGTTGTAAACTGACTTCATTTCCCCCAATGATGATTATCTGTTTATTGGAATTAGCCAGCCCAGTAGTGGCTCTCTTAATTTTACTTACTACTTCTTTCATAATAATCTACCCCTTCTAATTATTACTACTATCAATTTATGCTAGTAGAAGGGTTAAAATAACCAACTATTAACTAACCTTTACTTTACATTTCTTCCCTTGCCATAAAGTCTCTTCTACCTCTATTTGATAATCCCGCTTTAATCCTTTTAACATTCCTTCTATTGGATCTAAACAATAAATCTTACAGGGAGAACCTGCACCAACCTTTCTAGCCATAGCAGCTAGCTTACAACTGTTAGCCTCTGCCAAAAACCCTTTATTATCTTCTTTTATCTCCCAGGTAGAACAGTTAAATAGTTCTGAAATTTTAGTAAAAGCCTCTTCGGGACTACTTACTCCAAAATTTTTTGCCTTCTGAGCCCCAAATAATAACTGTTCCTTTCTTCTCTGCTCAGTTACCTTCTCCAAAATTCCTTCTCTACTAAAACGGAGTAAAGAATCTACCAAAGCACCAGCATAAGCAAATTCAAGAAATTTAATTCTTTCTTCTAAGTTCACAATACCACTCCCCTATATCCTTTATATATAATTATGATTGGGCAAAGATAATTATATTGATACTTTTTACATTTATTGATTTATTTTTCTAAAGATCGTTTTATAAGAAATCAAAAATCATAAAATATGAAAAGGAAATTAAATAATTAAAAAAGATTTAAAAAATATAATCATTTATGCGGTAAGAATATCAAATTTTTATCAATTTATATATAATATAAGTATAAAAAAAGAACTCCCCTAGCAATATAACTAGCCAAGAAAGTTCTCTTAATAATATAGTATTTACTTTTATATCAGCTTATCTTCTCCACTTCATCCTCTACTTTCTCTTTAATAGCAGTCAACATATTCATACTATTTTGGCTGACCTTCCTCTTTAGAATTGGATTTAACAAAGGAGCTAACATCGGAATCCCAAATTCAAAATCTACTACTAAGGTAACCTCTGTTCCTTGATTAGTAGCTTCTAATCTCCACTCACCTTCAAACTTCTTTAAATCTCCACTTAACTGTTTATAGATAATCTGATACTCATCATCATTAAAGTAATCTCTTTCTGTCCAGCATAGCTTTCTTCCTTCAATATCAGTTACCCATCTTGTAACTGTTGTGTGATTATTCCTCTCTACTACCTCTACCTTAAGTACATCGGGCATAAATTTAGGATAGGACTCCATATCCTTAACCAATTCATAGATTTTATCCCTTGTACCCTCTATAGTAATAGTTTCTTCTACATATGGCATTTTCAACTCATCTCCTGTTTTTATTAAATTTTGATAAAAGATTGTTTAATGGGGATGTTGCGACACTTTTAAAATCAGCGTGAGTGGGTGTGTGAGTGTGAGTAAACCCCAATAAAAAGAAGTTTTACACACACTCACACTCATAGCTCACACTCGACACAAAGTGTCGCACTATCTCTCTATTATCTCAATTCCTACACTACCAAAATAATATATTACTCTTCGCTCGTTACTCATCACTGCTTTATCAGCTGGCTAATTCTACTACCTTAGTTAATGCATTCTTTAAAGCATCAACGACTTGATCTATCTCTTCCTGACTGATAATCAATGGTGGCTCTAACCTAATTACCTTCTGCTGGTTGAGAGTATACGCTACTACAATCCCTGCTTCAAATAATTCACTTATCAATAATCCTCCATAGCTCTCATGTTCAAATTCAATCCCTACCATCAATCCTTTACCTCTAACATCATTGATAATATCAGGATAATTCTTAGCAAGGTCTGTGAGACGATTCAACAGATACTCCCCAGATTCTGCAGCTTTCTGTATCAATCCTTTCTCTTCTAGTGTATTTAGAGTAGCAATCGCAGCACGACAGGCTAAGGGATTGCCGCCAAAGGTAGATGTATGTATGAAGGGTGCCGTATTGAATACCTCCCAAACCTCTGGAGTAGCTATGAAGGCCCCAACAGGCATTACTCCTCCACCTAAAGCTTTAGCAGTTGTCAATATATCTGGCACTATATTATAGTGCTCACAAGCAAACATCTTGCCAGTCCTGCCTATCCCTGTTTGAATCTCATCTAAGATAAGTAAAGCACCGTAGTTATCACAAAGCTCTCTAACTCCTGCTAAATAATTTTCTGAAGGTAGAATAATCCCACCTTCTCCTTGTATCGGCTCTAAAATTACTGCTGCTGTCTCATGATTGATGCTCTTAGCTAAATCTTCTAAATCACCAAAGATAACATGTTCTATCTCAGGTAATAAGGGTTTAAAGGGATTTCTAAAGATATCCCTTCCAGTTACACTTAAAGAACCCAACGACTTACCATGAAAGGAGTTGACTGCTGCTATGATTCTGTTCTTACCAGTAGCCATTCTAGCTAGCTTCAATGCCCCCTCCACTGCTTCAGTTCCACTATTGCAGACAAAGGAATACTGTAACCTTCCCGGTGTTATCTCTGCTAATTTTCTAGATAGTTGACCTAGAGACTGATTGAATAAGACCTTTGAAGATAGGGGCATCAAATCCAACTGCTCCTTTACCGCCTCTATTACCTCTGCTGGTCTGTGACCTAGAGCAAAGGTTCCATACCCCCCTAAACAATCAATATATTTATTACCCTCTATATCTTCGATCATCGTTCCTGATGCCTTCCACTCCAAAGTATCTAGCCCCATAATTTTAAATAATCTTGCCATCCCTAAATTGACATGATTCTCATAATCAACAATAGTTTCAGTAACAATTTCATTCATAGAGATTCCTCCTTTTCCATTCTTATCTATTATGGGATTAAATTTTAAATTTTATACATTTAGAGAATTAAATTTCATTTATAATCTACTTTTTTAATCATCCAAGTATTATTCTCACTTAATAGAGTTACTACATAATTAAACTCTTTGTTATATTTTTCTCCAGCCCACTCTGATGCTGGATAATATCTAGTAGCCGTTATCATAACCTCTACTTCATCACTATTGTTCTCCTTTACTTCTATATTTTTAACTACTTCATGAGTAGGAAAGCTAACCTCACCCTCTCCCCCTTTGTTAATATCTTTTAACTTCTGTAGTTCTTTCTCTATTTGACTTTCTACAACAAAGCTTGCAAGAGTTGCATGTAAAACAGAGCTTATCTGTTCTATATTATTATCATCCTCTACTATTCTACTTAAATTTAACCAACTCTGATATGCACTTTTAAACGATGAGCGCATCTGTAACTCTAATTGATAAGCTAATAGCCTAGAATCAGCTTCTTCTAGGCCTAAACCTACTTGATTTTGCTCAAAATCATCAGTAATCTCTTCTTTCCCATCACTTCCTTCTTTTAATCCTTGCCCACCTGTGCAGGCTACTAATGCTAATGTCATAAATAATATAACTGTTCCAAATAAGTACTTATTTATAATTTTCATAATCATCCTCCCATTAAAAGTTCTTAATATATTTAATATCTAGATAAATCAATTAAACAATCATAACTATATAGAACATGAAAAATAATTTAAATTAATTTAGCAACGCCCTGAGGTAATTTATCCGAAGAAGTACTCTTAGGGGGCGAATTAATGCGAATCACACGAATTAGGATATTAATAGATTAAATTAAAGATTTAAAAGCTCTTAATTTTAATTCGCGTCAATTCGTGAGATTCGTTGCAAAAAATTATTTGAGCTTGTTACTATTACTATAACTGTTAATATGAAATCTTTATCGGTTTCTATATACCATTTAAATTATCACAAATATTCTTTGCACTTTCTAACTTTATTATTAAAACTATTTATTCAAATTTATATCTATCATCTTCAGTAATAATTACAAAAGAAAGCAATATACCCAACCAGATAAAAAATCAGAGCATAAAGCCATTCTAAGCAAAATATTAAATTTGTTAAAGAAAATTTACATATGTTATAATTAAATTAGTAAAATCAAACTAAAGGGGTGGAATTTATGGAATATAGACAAGTTGCTAATTTAGATTGGAAGGCTTCAGCTTTAGGCTTTGGGGCAATGAGATTTCCAACTACTGCTGATGGTCAGATAGCTAAAGAAGAATCTATTGAAATGATTAGATATGCAGTAGATCATGGTGTAAATTATATCGATACAGCTTGGCCCTACCACAATGAAGAGAGTGAGCTATTAGTGGCTAAAGCATTAAAGGATGGTTATCGTAATCGAGTAAAACTGGCTACTAAACTACCTTCTTGGCTGATTGAAAAAGAGGAGGATATGGACTATTACCTAAATAAACAGTTAGAAAAGTTAGAGACTGAGTACATAGATTTCTATCTATTACATGCCCTTAACCAAGAACGTTGGACTAACTTTAAGAAGCTTGATGTCTTCTCTTGGATTGAAAAAATATTAGCAGAAGGAAAGATTAAACATATTGGTTTCTCCTTCCATGATGACTATAAAGTCTTTGAAGAGATTATAGATGATTATGATTGGGACTTCTGCCAGATACAATATAATTACTTAGATGTAGATTTTCAAGCTGGTCAAAAAGGCTTAAAATATGCCCACGATAAAGAAGTAGCCGTAATTGTTATGGAACCCTTGCGCGGTGGTAATCTAGCTGTAACCCCTCCCGAATCTATCAAATCGATCTTTGCTGAGTCTGATAATAATAGAACTTATGTAGATTGGGCTTTACAGTGGCTATGGAATCAAAAAGAGGTAGCCTTTATATTAAGTGGGATGAGCAATTTAAAGCAGGTTAAAGAGAATGTAGAAAGTGCTGCCAACTCTGGAATCAATTCTTTAAGTCAGAAAGAACTAGCAGTAATAAAAAAAGTACAGGATAAATACCAAGAGCTATCACCTGTTGGCTGTACTGGCTGTGAATACTGTATCCCTTGTCCTGTAGGAGTAAATATTCCTCGTAACTTCAAATTATATAATCGGGCTGGTCTTTATCAGCAATTTACAGAGAACAATCAAAAATATAATGAGATGGGAGATAAAGAGAAGGCCAGTGCCTGTATCAAGTGTGGTGCCTGTGAGAAGTTATGCCCACAGGATATTGAGATCATTGATTCATTGAAGGATGTAGCTAATTATTTTAATGGATAATCTAAACAAGTGGCTGCAGATTCTGCTTGAGACCTGTTCTCGTTACTGCTTACTCATAACTAGTTACTGCCTCTAAAGTCTCTTTTATCAAGATTTGACATAATTATCAATGGTTAAAGGATTGTTATTTGCAATATTTTTTAGTATGATATTTATAGGTAGGCAATATAATCATCCAATTTTAGAATCAAATTTGAATATAAGATTATATAGAGATAGTGTGACACTTTCGTGTCGAGTGTGAGCTATGAGTGTGAGTGTGTAAAACTTCTTTTTATTGGGGTTTACTCACACTCACACACCCACTCACGCTAATTTTAAAAGTATCGCAATCTCCCCATTAAGGTCCACTTTAAAGTTGGACATCTATATAATTTTATCAACTAATTATGAAAGGACGTGGTCTTATTAAAACAAAATTCCGTACATTATTACTTATGATAGTTATTATGTTAATCACCACTTCATGTGGAGCATCATATCAGAGTAAAGAGATGGCTGTAAATTCAGCAGTCCAACCAAGAAGCTCATCCTATGATCAAGGTAAAGTAATGAAAGAGTCTAAAATGGTTAAAAGTGATAATGTTGAAACTCCTACTGTAGAGCGAAAGATAATCAGAAATGCCAGTTTAAACTTAGAGCTAAAAGATTTATCAAATATCTCTGACAAGGTTAAAGATATTCTTAAAAAGCATCAAGGATTTATTGCTAACTCACGCAAATGGACTGGATATAACAATCGCAAATTCTATAACTTTACCTTAAGGGTTCCTGCAGAAGAGTTCGGAGTTACCCTTGCAGAGCTATCACAATTGGGTAAGGTATTAGAAGAAGAGCTCAGTGGTAGGGACATAACTAAAGAGTATATTGATATTCAAGCAAGATTGAATAACTTTAAAGCCCAAGAGAAACGCTATTTAGAACTATTAGATAAAGCAAAAGATGTTAAAGATATTTTAGAGGTAGAGAGAGAATTAAACCGTGTTAGAACTAATATAGAACAACTTGAAGGAACAATTAAATACTATGATAATCAAGTTAGCCTAGCTACTATTAGAGTTAATATCAGTGAGCCGGAAGCAATTATTAATAATAGCTCTAACTTAGGTTTTCTAAAGAGCTTTAGAGAAGCCTTAAGAAACTTTGTTAAAAGTATCAATCTGATTATTGTCTTAATTGGAGCATTGATTCCATGGTTGATTCTAGTTGCTATTTTGGGATATCTACTTTATAGAATTATTAAAAAGAAAAGAAACTAATAAAAAATGAGACTCAATATTGAGTCTCATTTTTTATTAATTATTTACTATTCACCGGTTACTAATCATTGTCATTATCACTTACCTAAGTCATTTATAGGCAAATCTAATAATAGACCACTTTCTCCGCCCATAATCTGTGGTAATTGACCATCCCAATTCTCTACAAAGATTTTCTGATTTTCAAGCTCTTGTAACTTGATTTGGAACTCTAAACTTTCAGACATTAGCTTAGCAGCTTTAGCCTTAGCTTCTGCAGCCTCAATCTCCTTTTGATTGATTATCTGTTGAGCTTTAAGTTCTGCCTTTGCCTTAGCTTCTGATTCTTCAATTAAACGTTGATTAGCAATTCTTTGAGCCTCTAAAGCCTTCTCTTCTTTAAACTTCTTATCGATAGCTTTTTGAATTTCAGAGTTTAGATATTCAATATCACCCTTTAATCCTAAGACAGTAATAGTAATTCCCCGCTCTTCAAAATATGGAATTACCTCTGCTCTAACCTTATTAATAATCTCTGCCTTCTTTTCAATGATTTCAGACATGGTCATCTTTCCAGAATTAGCCACAAAGGCACTCTCCACCATCGCTCTAATCTCTGTATCCATGATATAACTTAAATCCTTATTATTATAACGATATAAGAATTTAGCAGCATCCTGTTCATCTATTTGGGCTGAAGCATTTACCCCTACCATAAAGGAGATACTCTCCTTGCTCTCTGCTATAATTCCTTCATTCTTACTAGAAGTTCCTGTATTTGGACTTTGAGTCCATTCACGGGTAACTGGTGACCTATCGACTAAAATTAATCTAGCCGAATCTCTCCATTGACCTTGGTTATTAAGCGCCCTGTCTGTAGCCACCTTTGAGGAATCTCTATCTCTTTAGTTGGGACTTTACGTTCCTCTAAATAACTTTCAGACATAAACTCTTGCTGATTAACTTTGTTATTGCCTACTAAAGGAATCAAAAAAGCTGTTTGATGGGGTTCAATAGTCTCAATATGAGGTGTCTTATAGGGACGAACACATCCTACTAATAATAACAATAATGACGATAATAAAAGCAGTTTAACTTTCTTTCTCATCTAATATCCTCCTATCTTCTTAAGTAATGACTTAATCTCTGGAAACATTAATAGTACAACCAAAATAAAAGGTATAATCATAAAATACCCATGTAAGTTATTATAAAGTTGATAAGCTACATAACCTGTATCAGTACTATTCATCTGGTACATTGCCATCCTATTACTAAGCAACAGGTTAATAATATTATCAAGTTCAAAATAAGTAGTCACTATAACTATACTTAAAGCTATTCTAAACAACCTCATCTTATCCCCCTTTTAGATTATTAATATAAGCCCTAACTTATATAATAGCAAGATAATTATATCAAATTATCTTCAGATATAAAAATAATCAATTTGACTGATCAAACATATTTAACCATTTACGCTTTAAATACTAGAATTAATCCAAAATTATGTGAAATCTTAAAATTAAAGTTAATGGATATATTGCGACACTTTTTATAAGTGTAAGTTGGTGTGGGAGTGTGAGTGAAATTCAATAGAACGGCACTTCACACACACTCAAACTACTCACTCACACCGACACGAAAGTGTCGCATTATCTTTATATAACGTCATATTTAAATTCTATTTTAAAGTTGGATGACTATAACAATCTTATAAATATTAAATTAGAGCGAATAATCTCCGCCCTAATTCTAATAATCATTCTATAAAATCGTTCCCATACTCATCTGATTTACACAACGTTCTTTTTTATGAGACCTCTTTTCTTCATACATTCTATCATCAGCAATCTCTATCAACTCATTTAAAGATATGGAATCTGAACCATCATACTCTACAAAACCATGACTAGCTGAAATTGTATACTCTCTACTTTCAGTATTGTTGACTTGTTCGAATTTTTCCTGGATACGATTCCAAACTATATCCGCTCTTTGAATATCACATTCTAAAAAGACCAATAAAAACTCATCGCCACCCATTCTACAGATAATATCATTATCTCTAACAGCCTCTTTAAAGATATTAGTAACAGTATAAATCAGATTATCCCCTTCATTATGACCAAATTTATCATTTACAACCTTTAAACCATCTATATCTACAAAGCAGATAGTTAACTTACCTTCACGATTTTTAATTACATTTAATTTGCTTTCTAATAGACTTAGCCCTGTTCTTCGATTCAACACTCCAGTTAAAGAATCAAGACTTGCAAACCTTTGCAGTTCTTCTTGCTGTTGAGCATATTTTTTAGAAACAATAAAAGCTACTCCAGTAATAATCAAAATTGCTATCGCCCCAAGTACAAATACAACCAAACCAATCTTTCTAGCTCCAGCATAAATAATCCCTTGCTCTGCTTCTACAACAACAATTAAATTTGATGAAGCAATCTTACCATAGCTAAAGATATATTCCTTGCCATCTCTCTTATAATCTCCATAACCACTTGTAGATACTTTAGCTAAAATAGCATTTCCATTCTGTGAATTTTGCAAATTATTCTCTGCACTACTTTCAGCTTCTTTCTTATCATCTTCAGTATTATTAATATATATAGTCCTACTTCTTTTATCAGCCATAATATCTTTAAAATTATCACGCTTAGAATAATCTTTATCCTCTTGACTTGGATTGCTATGGAGTATAACCTGCCCCTTATCATCTAATAAATATATCTCCCCTCTAAAATTTAAGGGAGTTAAAACCTCCTTATCAGCACTACTAATTATCTTACGAAACTTATTTAAGTTATATAACAGCATACGATTATGGTCATAATCAGTATTCTTTCCAGTAGAGGATTCAAAGGTCTCTACCATTGAATCATAGATATTACTTGCAGTTTCACGGGCAATTATATGAAGCTGCCTTGTTGAAACATCTAATAGATTATCTTTGAAAACATGATATGAAGAAATACCAATTAATATGATAATGAAAGTAGTAGCTACTACCATTATCACTAGGAGGGTGTTAAATGCACTATCCACATTATAGTGATTACTTCTCAATCTTTCTAATAATTTATTTAAAATAGACATAATTACCTCCTTAAATATGTGGTAATAACCAAAAGTTAAAATGTATTTTTTATACATTACAATTAAATTTATACTACTATTATAATTCTAGATAATTGCTAATATCCCTTCTTAAATTTAATAAAACAATGTGCTTTTTAGTATCTAATTAGTCTATTTAACTAATTTTTGCTACTATCTTTCTAATTAAAATTGATCAATATAATTTTGAAATATCTAAATAAAGAAAGAGAGCCAGCTACATAAGCTGACTCTAAAGAATATAAATTTATAACTTATTCATAATCTCTGTTGCAACCTTCTTAGCAGTAAATCCAAACTGGTCAGCAACCTCTTCACCTGGACCACTAGCTCCAAAGGTGTCGATACTTACTAAATGGTCACTTTCTCTTAAAAATTGATACCAACCTTGACCTACACCAATCTCCATTGCCACTCTTAAAGAGTCTTTAGAACCTAAGACTTGATTAACATACTCTTGACCTTGCTCAGTAAATAATCTTCTTTCAGGTACAGAAACTATTCTAACACTCTTACCTTCTTCTTCTAACAATTGGGCTGTTTCTACTGCTAAAGAGACCTCACTACCACTAGCAATTAAGACTACATCAGCATCTTGAGAACCTTTAACTACATAACCACCTTTGTAGATATCAGTAGGATTATCCTTCTCAATATGAGGAAGATTTTGACGAGTTAAGATTAAAACTGTCGGTCCATCAGTTCGCTCCACAGCTTGAACCCAAGCAGCTTTAGTCTCTTCTTCATCAGCAGGTCTAAGTACCGTTAAATTAGGAATCAATCTCAATGACTCTGTATGTTCAATCGGTTGATGGGTAGGTCCATCTTCACCTACATAAATAGAGTCATGAGTCAAGACATAAACCACTGGTTGCTTCATCAATGCAGACATTCTAATAGCATTTCTCATATAATCAGAAAAGACTAAGAAGGTAGCTACATATGGTCTTAAACCACCATGTAAGACAATCCCATTAGCAATAGCTGCCATTGCATGCTCTCTGACACCAAAGCGGAAGTTACGACCAGCAAATTCACCTTTTTGAATCTCACCATATTTATCTTGATAAGTCTTGTTGGATGGAGCTAAGTCAGCAGAACCACCAACAAAATACTCTATTTCATCAACAATTTTACTTAAAGTTTTGCCAGAAGAAGCTCTACTTGCAACTGGAGCATCTATCTCTAAAGCTTCAATGGTCTCTCTAAAGTTGGCAGGAAGCCCTAAATTATGAGATTGGTCCCAAGATTTCTTCAATTCTGGATTTGCTTTAGCCCATTGATTGAACTTCTCTTCCCAAGCTTCTCTCTCTTTTTGAAGCTCTACTCTTTTTTGAGCAAAGAATTCTTTAACTTCATCAGATACATAAAACTTCTCATCAGTTGGCAAGCCAAGCTTCTCTTTCATCCCTCTAATCTCTTCGTCTCCTAAAGGAGATCCATGGGCAGCACTTAAACCTTCCATAGTTGGAGCACCATAACCGATAGCAGTCTTAGCAACAATTAAAGTGGGCTTATCAGTTACCTTCTTACCTTCTTCAATAGCAGCTTTAATAGAATCAAAATCATGTCCATCTACTCCGTCAACAACATGCCATCCTTGAGCTCTATAGCGAGCAGGCACATCCTCTGTAAAGGTAATATCAGTACTTCCTCCAATTGAGATATCATTATCATCATAAATAGCGATTAGTTTGCCCAATCCCAAATGCCCAGCTAAAGAGGCAGCTTCATAAACAATACCTTCCATCATACCTCCATCACCAGTTAATGTATATGTATAGTGATCAACAATTGTATTCTCTTGAGTATTATATCTTTCTGCCATCATTCTCTCAGCAATTGCCATTCCTACAGCATTGGCAAAGCCTTGTCCTAAAGGACCAGTAGTAGTCTCTACACCTGAGGTATGACCATATTCAGGGTGACCTGGGGTTTTAGAGTCTAATTGTCTAAAGTCTCTTAAATCATCTAAAGTCACATCATATCCTGATAGATGTAGTAAAGAATAAACTAACATAGAACCATGACCAGCTGATAAGACAAAGCGATCACGATCAGCCCACTTAGGAGCCTTAGGATCGTACTTCATCACCTCTCCATAAAGTACTGCACCAATATCAGCACATCCTAGTGGTAAACCTGGATGACCAGAATTAGCTGCTTGCACACCATCTGCTGATAAACCTCTAATTACATCAGCCACTTGTTTTAACATTTTATAATCCCCCTCTATAATATTAATTAGCAGTTATTTACTACTATATAGAACATGAAAAAGAATTTAAATTAATTTAGCAACGCCCTGAGGTAATTTACCCGAAGAAGTACTCTTGGGGTGCGAATTAATGCGAATCACACGAATTAGGATATTAATAGATTAA
>Ga0163226_1000131_pt1 | contig 14784 bp, 12 predicted proteins | sample MSEWel2016_07_13_2_FD_113144 | JGI IMG/M metagenome (GOLD analysis project Ga0163226, IMG submission 113144) | Subsurface microbial communities from deep shales in West Virginia, USA - MSEEL Well Study Marcellus 5H_2016_07_13 ...
CAGTGGACAGTTTACAGTAAAAAAACAAAACCCTATATTTTAAGGGCTTTTAGTGCTTTTGAACTTAACTGTCAACCGTCCCTACGAGTCTAAAATATAAGACTCTTCGTGTAAACCACTGTACACTGTTAACTAAGACACGAAAGTGTCGCACTATCTCTCTTAAGGTTCATTTGATATTTGGATAAGCATAGATAAATTGATTTGAAAAAGTCAATTTATCCTAAGAATTTAAGAATAATTCTAATTTCAATGTAATAAATTTTATACTTAGTACATAAATTTTTATAAATTACTTAACTAAAATTAAAAGAGATTGATTTATGATTTAGCTTATAGAAAACTAAAAAATCAATTATATTATTATTCTATTATATTAGGAAACTTCATTAGGAAGAGGCAATTATGAAATTCCTTAAATTAGGATGTGATGATCATGTTCAGAGATCAACATAGATTTGTAACAGGCATCATTCTTTTATATTTAATTTTATTTTTAGTCTTTACTGGTTTAATAGTTCATAAATACAATATTATAGATAAACTATCTGTAGGTAATAGCTTTTCTGCTAATAAACTTCTTTACTATCTAGTTAATTTTCTTTATCTTGATGACTTTCATTCTAAACTTGTTTTAAGAGAGGGCCTGCCAATTGTTAGGGTAGATAATCAGAAGAGCCTAGCTCAGTCCCAAGGGGTAAATTCTTTGATTAAATTAGCTTGTACTTTTGCAACAGATTTGCCTCCATCCTTTTTTGAATTAAAAGATGATGTACGAGTTGCTTCAGCTATGAATAGGGTTAAAGCAGTTAAGAAGCCCAATCAATCTGTAGAGGAAAAGTTGAGAGCAGAAGGTACTCATGATAATGAAGAGAGGGTGAAGGTAGAGTTAGAATTTTGGCAGACAGAACCTTCAAAGCCAATTGAGCAAAAAGAAGTAACCGAGAGAATATCAGAAAAAAATCAAGAGAGTTTATTCCCTAAAAAAACTGTTATAGATTCTAATCAAGCATTGGTTGGTATTTATCATACTCATACTGCTGAAAATTATGATAATAAAGGATATAATGCTAGAGCAGCAGCTGGACAGAGAGGAGATATAGTAATAATAGGTGATGAATTGACTAGGACTTTAAGGGAGAAATATGGGATATTAGCAGTCCATTCTAAAACCGTTAATGATAAAAATTATGCAAGATCATATATAAATTCTTTAAGAACTGCGCAAAGAATAGTAGATGATAATTCTGATTTAAAGATGATCTTTGATATTCATCGTGATGCCATTGGTCAAGGGGGAAGAAACTTAATTACTACAACAATTAATGGACATAAAGTTGCTAGGATAATGATTGTTGTAACTAATAATAAATATTTACCCAATCCCCATTGGGAAGAAAATGTAGCCTTTGCTAAAAAATTAGCCATAAAAATGAATACCATGTACCCTGGTCTATTAAGAGATGTGAAGTTATTAAGTAACAGAAGATATAATCAACAGGTTCATCCCCATGCTCTGTTATTAGAGATTGGTGGAGCTAAGAATACTTTAGAAGAGGCTAAAAGGTCATCTAGGCTATTAGCTAATGTATTGGCTAGTTTAATCAATGAAGGAATTTAGCTACTCCTTACTATCTTGATTAATGTAATAATGGGTGTTATAATTAGGAAAGATAATGTACATGAAAGAGGAGGTACTTAATGGCTAAGATTAATCAGAATAATATTCGTAACTTTTGTATTATTGCTCATATTGACCATGGTAAATCTACATTAGCTGATAGATTATTAGAATTTACTGGGACAATCTCAGAACGGGAGATGGAAGAACAGTTATTAGATACGATGGACTTGGAGCGAGAACGGGGAATTACTATTAAAGCTCAAGCGGTTAGAATGGCTTATCAAGCCAAAGATGGTAATGATTACACCTTAAATTTAATAGATACTCCAGGGCATGTGGACTTCTCCTATGAGGTTTCACGTAGTTTGGCTGCCTGTGAAGGTGCACTATTAGTAATTGATGCAGCCCAAGGGGTAGAGGCTCAAACTTTAGCTAATATTTACATAGCTTTAGAGAATGACTTGGAGATAATTCCTGTAATCAATAAGATAGATCTACCAAGTGCTAATCCAGATAGGGTAAAGGAAGAGTTGATTGATATTGGGTTAGATCCTGATGATGCTATCTTGACCAGTGCTAAAGAAGGAATTGGGATTGAAGAGTTATTAGAGAGAGTAGTAAAACAGGTACCACCACCATCTGGAGATAAGGACAAACCTTTAAAAGCATTAATTTTTGATTCTTTATATGATCCATACCGTGGGGTTATCTGTTATTATAGAGTAATAGATGGTACGATTAAAAAGGGAATGAAGGTCAAGATGATGGCTACTAAGAAGATCTTTGAAGTTGATGAGGTAGGAACCTTCCGTCCTAAGATGAAGGCATCTAAAGAGATATCTGCTGGAGAGGTAGGTTATATGGCAGCAAGTATCAAAAATGTTAAGAATGCTCAGGTAGGAGATACTATTACCGATGCTGAAAATCCAACTGACAAGCCTTTATCAGGATATCAGCCTGCTAAGCCAATGGTTTTTTGTGGTATGTATCCAGTTGATGGTAAAGATTATGATGTGTTAAGGGATGCTTTGGAGAAGTTGCAGTTAAATGATGCATCTTTAACCTTTGAACCAGAAACTTCTGAAGCTTTGGGATTTGGTTATCGTTGTGGTTTCCTAGGCCTTTTACATATGGAAATCATGCAGGAGCGCTTAGAAAGAGAGTATAGATTAGACTTAATTACTACTGCACCTAGTGTAATCTATAATGTCTACAAGACCGATGGAGAGGTTTTGCAAATAGAGAATCCTGCAAATATGCCAGATGCTCAAGAGATTGATAAGATTGAAGAGCCAGTAGTAGAGGCCAAGATTCTATTACCTGATGAGCATGTAGGAGCAGCCATGGAGTTGTGTCAAGGTAAACGGGGTCAATTTAAGAATATGGAATACTTAGATGAGGTTAGGGTAAGATTGACCTATGATATTCCGTTAAGTGAGATTGTATTGGACTTCTTTGATAAATTAAAGTCTAGAACAAGAGGATATGCAACCTTCGATTATGAATTTAATGGCTATCAGGAGGCTGATTTAGTTAAACTAAATATTCTTGTTAATGAAGAACCTGTTGATGCACTGTCTTGTATTGTTCACCGTGATTTTGCTTATGATGTTGGTAAAGAGCTAACTAAAAAATTAAAAGAGTTTATTCCACAACAGATGTTTAAAGTACCAATTCAGGCTGCAATTGGACATAAGATTGTTGCTCGTCAGACTATCAGTGCCAGACGTAAGGATGTATTACAGAAGTGTTATGGTGGAGACGTCTCCCGTAAGAAGAAACTATTGAAGAAGCAAAAAGAGGGTAAGAAGAGGATGAAGCAAGTGGGAAGTGTAGAGATTCCTCAAGATGCCTTCATGGCTGTTTTAGAGATAGGTGACTAAAAATTAAGAATAAGATTTAGTTTAAGATTAAGTAGGGCGAACTTCGTGTTCGCCCTTATACATTATTATAGAAAAGATAAAGGTGATGCTTATGAAAGAGTTTGGACTATATATTCATATCCCTTTTTGTGTCAGTAAATGCTATTATTGTGACTTCAACTCCTTTGCTGCTAAAGAATCTTTAAAGAATAGGTACTTAGCTGCTTTGTCTCAGGAAATAAAGTTATTGGCTGAAAAATATTCTCCGAAGATTAAGAGTATCTTTATTGGTGGAGGAACTCCTACAATTTTAAAGGGGAATCAGATAGCTAAGATATTAGATAAATGCTATCAGAGTTTTGCTATCAAAGAGGATATAGAGATAACAATAGAGGCTAATCCTGGGACAGTAGATAAAGAAAAGCTGAGCTTGATTAAAGAGTCTGGAGTCAATAGGTTGAGCTTTGGGATACAGAGTTTTAGTGATAAGATGTTAAGGAAGATTGGCAGGATTCATACAGCACAAGAGGCAATTGATAATTATCACCTAGCTAGAGAGGTAGGCTTTAATAATATCAGCTTTGATTTAATCTTTGCTTTACCAGACCAGAGCTTAGAAGATTGGCAGAATACCTTACTGCAAGCTTGTAAACTTAAGCCCAATCACTTATCTACTTATAATCTCAAGATTGAGGAAGGGACACCTTTTTACCAGATGTTAAGTAAAGGAGAATTGATTCCTACTAGTGAAGAGTTAGATTTGAAGATGTATAATTTGACTAAAGATGTACTTGAAAGTAAAGGATATCAGCAGTATGAAATCTCAAATTTTGCCCAAAAAGATTATGATAGTGAACATAATCAAATCTATTGGAAGAATGAACCCTATTTAAGCCTAGGAGCAGGTGCCCATTTTTATGATGGAGTGGGACGAGGTTATAATTATTCTGCTTTAGAAGAATATTGTCAGAGTATAGAAGAAGGTAGGTTGCCTGTAGAGAATTATCAGAGCTTAACTAGAGAAGATGAGCTTGAAGAGACGATGATGTTAGGATTGAGATTGATAAAGGGGATTAGTCTAAAAGAATTTGAAAAGAGATTTGGACTATCTATTTATGATATTTATAATGAGGAAATTAATAAATTTTCTAAGCAGAACTTAATCACAATTACTAATGATAGACTAGCTCTGACTTGGCAAGGAATATTATTAGCCAATCAGGTCTTGGCAGAGTTTATGCTGACTTAAAAGAGAGAGATTGCGACACTTTTTATAATGATAAATTTACTAGCCACAGGTTTCAACCTGTGGTGATGGTGATATGTTACACTACGGGTTAAAACCCGTAGCTAAAACTTAAAGAGATTGCGACACTTTCGTGTCGAGTGTGAGCTATGAGTGTGAGTGTGTGTAAAACTTCTTTTTATTGGGGTTTACTCACATTCACACACCCACTCACGCTAATTTTAAAAGTGTCGTAATGTCCCCAAATAGTCTATCTTTAAATTAAATTTTAAAGTATGACAGCCATATTTCAAAATAAATCCATTATTTTTTAACCTTAGATAGCCAAGAATATCGATGAATCAAGGAGCATAGTGAATATAATTTTATCTAATCTAAAATAAATATATTTGACAAATCAGCTTAATGATGATATTTTATTTATAGCATCTTATTAGCACTCAACGACATCGAGTGCTAATTGCAGAAAGGTGGTGGTTGCTAGTGGAGATGACAGAGAGGAAAAAGGAAATATTAAAGGCCATCATAAATGAATATATCATGGCTGCAGAGCCTGTTGGTTCTAGAACTCTGGCTCGGAGGTATGACTTTGGAGTTAGCCCTGCGACCATCAGAAATGAGATGGCTGATTTAGAGGAAGCAGATTATTTAGAGCAACCCCATAGATCAGCAGGAAGAATTCCAACAGATAGAGGATATAGATTTTATGTAGATGACTTAATGGAGTTAAAGAAAGTATCTAAGAAGATAATTGGCTCTATTAAGGAAAATATCATCTCTAAACAAGTAGGAATTCAAGATTTAATTCAACAGACTTCTCAGATGTTATCTGATTTGACTAATTATACTGCTTTAGTCTTAAGTCCTCAGATTGAAGAGAGTATTTTTCAACATTTACAGTTAGTTGCTATAGCTGAGAGGAAAGTATTAATGGTCTTGGTAACAGATACAGGATTGATTAAGAATAAAATAGTTGATATTCCTGAATCAATATCTACTCATGACCTTGAAATGATATCACGTTTTTTAAATGAAAGGCTTTCTGGTTTAGCATTAAATGAGATAGATAAAGAAGTTATAGAGTTTATTAATAAAGAATTGGTCAATAGAATCTCGGTACCACTTAGTAACTTGTATTTTATAAATGAAGAAATTTCTAGTTATAATATTCCCGAAAATGGTAAAATATATTTAGGGGGAACTGCTCATATATTAGAACAACCTGAATTTAATGATATTAGTAAGATTAAGAGTGTATTGAAGCTATTAGAGCAAAAACAGCTCTTATATGATATTATGGGAGATTTTAATAATAACTCAGGTGTTGAGATCATGATAGGTAGTGAAAATTCCTTCAAAGAGATTAGAGACTGTAGTTTTGTAGTAGCCACCTATAATCTAGGTGGACGCCCAGTTGGAAAGATTGGTGTAATAGGTCCAACTAGGATGGAATATTCTAATGTAATTGGGACAGTTCAATTTATGGCTGATATTTTAAGTGAATTTTTAGCTAAACCATAGTTTCTATAAAGTAGATATATTAAAAAACTATATCTATTATATAATAGATATAGTTTTCCCTGTAATTAAAAATAAACTATTGATTAAGAGTAGGTGAATTGAATGGTTGAGGAAGAGAAAAATTTATCAGAAGAGCAAGATATTCAAAAAAATCAGGATGAAGTTGAAGAGGTAGTTGAAGATATAAAAGATGAGATTGATAATGAAGAGACCTCTGAAACTGATCAGCAATTTTCTGAATTAGAAGAAGAGTTAGCCAAAGAGAAGGAAGAGAAAGAGAAACATATAGAGCGTCTACAGAGACTTCAGGCTGAATTTTCTAATTACAGAAAGAGGGTTATCAAAGAGAAGAGTAGTTTGGCTGAACAGGCTACAAAAGATTTTATAGTGGAGTTATTACCTATTATTGATAACTTTGAAAGGGCATTGGCTACTTCTACTAAGGATGATGAAGGCGATGGTGTTTTAAAGGGTGTAGAGATGATTTATCGCCAATTAAGTAACCTGTTAACTAAGACAGGGGTAGAAGCAATAGTGACAGTTGGAGAAGAGTTTGACCCTAATTTACATAATGCAGTAATGAAAGAGGAAAGTGAAGAGTATGACTCAGGAGTAATTATAGAAGAACTACAAAAAGGATATATCTTTAATGAGTCAGTAATTAGACCAGCAATGGTTAAAGTAGCGGAGTAGGAAAAATTCGTTTGGGTATTTTTCCTCTCACGAAGGGTTCTTTAGAGCCCGAAGGGATTATTTTTCACATAAGTAGCAATATCAGAGTAGAGATTAATGACTGGTAACTAGTGATTAGTAACTAGTAATTAGAAAACTAATCACTAGTTACAAATAACAAATGACAAATGACTAAAAACAAGGAGGATGAAGATAAATGGGTAAAATTATTGGTATTGATTTAGGTACTACAAATTCTTGTGTAGCAGTTATTGAAGGTGGAGAGGCTACAGTTATTCCTAATAAGCAAGGATCTAGGACAACACCTTCAGTTGTTGGATTTTCTAAAAAAGGTGAGCGTTTGATAGGTGAACCAGCTAAGCGACAAGCTATTACTAATCCAAATCAAACAGTAAGTTCTATCAAAAGGCATATGGGTGAAGACTATAAAGTTCAATTAGATGGAAAGGAAAGAACTCCTCAAGAGATATCTGCAATGATTCTACAAGAATTAAAAGGATATGCAGAAGATTACTTAGGTCAAACAGTTAATGGTGCTGTTATTACAGTTCCAGCTTATTTTAGTGATGCTCAACGTCAAGCAACTAAAGATGCAGGTAAGATTGCAGGATTAGAGGTTGAAAGAATTATTAATGAGCCAACTGCTGCTGCTTTAGCATATGGAATCAATGATGATAAAGAGCAGACTGTTTTGGTATATGATTTAGGTGGAGGTACTTTTGATGTCTCTATTTTAGAGCTGGGTGATGGTGTAGTAGAAGTTATTGCTACTAGTGGTGATAACCAATTAGGTGGAGATGACTTTGATGAAAAGATTATTGATTATTTAGCTGAACAGTTTGAAAAAGAGCATGGTATTGACTTGCGTAAAGATAAGATGTCATTACAGAGATTAAAGGATGCTGCTGAAAAGGCTAAGATTGAGCTTTCTGGAGTAGCAACTACTAATGTAAATCTACCATTTATTACTCAAACTGCAGAGGGACCACAGCATTTAGATGTAGATATTACTCGTTCTCAATTTGAGAAGATGAGTTCTGATTTAGTAGATAGAACTTTAAAAGCTGTACGCCAAGCTTTAGATGATGCTGGATTGAGTAAGTCTGAAATTGATGAGGTATTATTAGTAGGTGGTTCTACTAGAATTCCAGCAGTCCAACAAGCAATTGAAAAAGAGATAGGCAAAGCTCCAAATAAAGGTATTAATCCTGATGAATGTGTAGCAATGGGTGCAGCTATCCAAGGTGGAGTATTAAATGATGAAGTTAGTGATGTTGTACTATTAGATGTTACTCCATTATCTTTGGGGATTGAAACAATGGGTGGGGTATTTACTAAACTTATCGATAGAAATACTACTATCCCAACTGAAAAGAGCCAAGTCTTTTCAACTGCTGCAGACAATCAACCTGCCGTTGACATTCACGTCTTACAAGGTGAGAGACAGATGGCTAAGGATAACAAGACTTTAGGTAGATTCCAATTAACTGATATACCACCTGCACCAAGAGGAGTACCTCAAATTGAGGTAACATTCAAGATAGATGCTAATGGTATCGTTCATGTATCTGCTAAAGATAAAGGAACTGGTAATGAACAACAGATTACAATTAAATCTGATACTGGTCTATCAGAAGAAGAGATTGAAAGAATGGTTCAAGATGCAGAGAGCCATGCTGAAGAGGATAAGAAGAAGAAAGAAGCTATTGAGACAGTAACTGGTGCAGATAGCTTAGTACATCAAGTTGAAAAGACTATAGAAGAAGCTAAAGAAAATGCTGATGCTTCAGTCTTAAGTGAGATTGAAAGCAAGAAAGATGAACTAAAGGAAGTACTAGAAGGTATTGATATGCATAATATCAACCCAGATGAAGTAGATGTTGATGATATCAAAGCTAAACAAGAGGCATTAACTACAAAGCTTCATGAGTTAACAACTCAAATGTATCAACAAGCTGAGCAAGCTCAACAAGCAGCAGGAGGCGCTGGTGCACAAGGGGCAGAAGCTGACGATGATGTAGTAGATGTCGATTTTGAAGATGTTGATTAATAATAAAGAGAATCAATTAATATAAAATAATGAGAGTCAAGGCCAGATTAATTTGGCTTTGACTCTGTTTTTATGAATAGAGATTAGTGATTATTTTTCTGTAAAATTTTATTTCTTGCTAGACTTATTGTATAATAACCTAAGTAGGTAGTGTAAGTAATAATAGATTATAATAAGTTTATGGTTATTTTATATAGAATACCTGTGGCAAAAAAATTGTTTTAATTAGTTTTGAAACTTTTACTTAACGATATATTGTAAAATGAATTAGAAAGGCAGTGATTGAAGTGGCTAAAAGAGATTATTATGAAATATTAGGTGTAGATAAAGGTGCGAGTAAACAGGAGATTAAGCGGGCTTATCGTAAACTCTCTCGAAAGTATCATCCTGATGTAAGTAAAGAGGAGAATGCTGAAGAGAAGTTTAAGGAGATTGCAGAAGCTTATGAAGTATTAAGTGATGAAGATAAGAGAGCTAAATATGATCAATTTGGTCATGCAGGGGTAGATGGTAATGGAGGATTTGGCCAAGGAGGCTTTGGAGGATTTGGTCAAGGTGGTTTCGGTGGTGGTTTTGATGATATCTTTGATATGTTCTTTGGTGGAGGTGGAAGATCAAGAAGTAGAAATGCTCCTCGTAAAGGGTCAGACTTAAGGGTGAATATTACAGTTGAATCTGAAGAAGCAGCCTTTGGGACTAAAAAGGATATTACTATCCCTCGAACTGAAGACTGTGAGACTTGTGATGGTAAAGGTGCTAAATCAAGTAGTGATGTAGAGACTTGTGCTAAATGTGGTGGAAGTGGAGAAATTCAATTTAAGCAGAATACTCCTTTTGGTCAGATGGTACAGACAACTACTTGTGACCGTTGTAGTGGTACTGGTAAGTTTGTTAAAAATCCTTGCCCAGATTGTCATGGTAATGGTAAAGTTAAGAAGAGAAGAAAGGTCTCTATAGATATTCCAGCAGGAGTTGATGATGGAGTCACTTTAAGGATTCGTGGAGAAGGAGAGGCTGGAGTAAATGGTGGTCCAGCAGGAGATTTACAGGTTGTAATCAATGTTAAACGCCACAAAATCTTTAAACGTAGAGGAAATGATGTTTTATGTGAAGTCCCAATCAGTTTTGTTCAAGCTACCTTAGGTGATGATATCCAAGTACCTACTTTAGATGGTAAGGTTAAATTCACCATTCCAGAAGGGACTCAACCTGCTACTACTTTTAGATTAAAGGATAAAGGAATTCCATATTTAAGAGGTAATGGACGGGGAGATCAACATATCAAGGTTAAGGTTGTGATTCCTAAGAAGCTAGATGATAAGCAGAAAGATTTGCTTAAGGAGTTTGCAGAAATCAGTGGGGAAGAGATCAATCCAGAACATAAAGGCTTCTTACAGAAGATTAAGGATGCTTTTGGACTTGACTAAAAAGGTGGGAAATTATAAATGAAGTTAAAAGAGGTAATTATTGCAACCAATTATGAAGGATTTTCAGCGATTGAAAATATCTTAGGAGAATTAGGTGCTGTAGGAACAAGTAAAGAGGATTTCAAAGAAGAAGTAGTAGTGATGAAGGGGTACTTTGAAGAGGAAGAGTTAACTAAAGAGAAGCTAGACTTCTTAAAGAAGAGAATAGCACAATTAGCTGATTATGACTTAAATATCGGTAGTGGAGAGATAATAGTTAAAGAACTAGAACAAGAGGATTGGGTCAATAAGTGGAAGAAGGATATTAAACCTATTAAAGTAACCAATAAGCTAGTAATTAAGCCCACTTGGGAAGAGTATCAAAGTGGGGAAGGTGAGATTATCATCGAATTAGATCCTGGTTTAGCCTTTGGTACAGGTTATCATGGGACTACTAGTGGTTGTTTAGAGATGATAGAGAAGTATCTTCAACCTGATTTTGATGTCTTGGATATTGGGACTGGAACAGGTATACTATCAATTGCGGCTACTAAGCTGGGGACTAGGAGCAATTTTGCTCTTGACATTGATCCAGTCGCTGTTAAGGTAGCCAAAGAGAATGCTAAGTTAAATCAAGTCTTAGATCAGATCGATTTTGCTCAAGGGGATTTATTAGATGTTGTTGATGGCAAATATGACTTGGTTATTGCTAATATTTTACCCCATGTGATTAAAAGACTGATTCCTGATTTGCCTAAGGTTGCTAAGGTAGGAAGTATTTCAATCTTATCAGGAATTATTGAAGAGAAAGCGGATATGATAAAAGATGAACTGAAAAAATATGATTTTGAAATCAAAGAGATCATTCAAAAAGAGCAATGGATTACAATTGTAGCTATTAGGAGAGGATAAGATGCATCATTTTTTTGTTCAGTCAGCAGATATAAATGATGGGATAGTGGTTATTAAGGGTGATGATGTAGCTCATATTACCCGTTCATTAAGATTAAATCTTGGTGATGAAATCAGTGTTACTAATGGAGAAGGTCAGAAGTATTTAACTGAATTGATAGAGTTTAGTGAGGATTTTGTAAAAGCTAAGATAATAGAGAAGTTTAAAGTACAAGCAGAGCCTAGAGTAAAGGTAACTCTTGTCCAGGGCTTGCCAAAGAGTAAGAAGATGGATATGATCGTGCAGAAATGTACAGAAATTGGTATAGAAGAGATTATTCCTATTAATACTAAGCGGACTATTGTTAATTTGAATCAAAAGAAAGCTCAAAAGCGACAAGAAAGATGGCAGAAGATAGTAGAAGAAGCAGCTAAGCAATCTAAAAGAGGTAAAATTCCAGAAGTCAAAGAGCTCTCTGATTTAAAGCAGATTATAACAGATTTTGCTAGCTATGATTTGGTCTTAGTCCCTTGGGAGGATGAAGAGAGCCAAGGGTTAAAAGAGACTTTGGAATCTAATTTAGAGGCTGGGAGGATAATGATAATAATCGGACCAGAGGGTGGTTTTAGCTTAGAAGAGATAGAGCAAGTAAAGATGGCAGGGGCACAATCTGTGACCCTAGGTCCTAGAATTTTAAGGACTGAAACTGCTGGTATTGCAACTTTATCTATGGTATTATATCAATTAGGAGACCTAGGTTAAATTAGAGTTTAAAATTTACAATTGACAATGTACAATAGGAATAAGATATTCTTTATAAGGTTTTAATTGTAAACTGTACATTTTAAATTGTCAATTGCTTTTTGGAGGTTTAGTATATGAAACGGGTTGCATTTTATACACTAGGATGTAAAGTTAATCAATATGATACAGAAGCAATGATGAAGCAGTTTGAGGAAGCTGCTTATAAGATTGTTGACTTTGAAAATGAAGCTGATATTTATATAATTAATACTTGCACAGTGACCCAACAAGGTGCAAGTAAGTCTCGTAAGATTACTAGAAGGGCTAAAAGAAGAAATCCTCAAGCTCTGGTTGCTATGGTAGGTTGTTATCCACAGGTAGATGCTGATGAGGTAATGGAGATGGCAGAAGTGGATTTAGTAGTTGGGACTAAGGGAAGAGGTAGAATAGTAGAGTTTGTCAAGCAGGCAATGCGAGCAAAAGCTCCTGTTAACTTTGTGCAGGAGATGGAAGAGGATGATAGTTTTGAAGAGGTTGCGATTGAAGAGTCTAAAGAGAGAACGAGAGCATCTATTAAAATTCAAGAGGGCTGTGACCAATTCTGCTCTTATTGTATAATTCCCTATGCTCGTGGTTCTCTACGCAGTCGGTCCTTAGAAGATGTCAAAGCAGAGGTTGGTCGTTTAGCTAAATCTGGATTTGAAGAGATTGTCCTAACAGGAATTCACTTAGGTCAATATGGGAAAGATAAAGAAGACCTAGATTTGGTTAAATTAATCAAATCCATCATAACAGTAGAGGGAATTAAGAGAATTAGGCTGAGCTCTATTGAGGGAACAGAAGTTAGTGATGAATTAATAGACCTAATTGCAGAATCTGATAAATTATGCCGTCACCTACATTTGCCTTTACAAAGTGGGTCTGATAAGATATTAGAAGCTATGAACCGACCTTATAATATTAAGGAATTTAAAGATATGGTAACTAAGATTAAAGCTAAAGTACCTGAGATTGCAATTACTAGTGATGTAATTGTAGGTTTTCCTGGTGAAAGTGATGAAGATTTTAATGATACTTATCAAGTGGTTAAGGAGCTTGAATTTAGTGATTTACATATCTTTAAATATTCCAAGAGAAAAGGAACTCCAGCAGCAGACTTTGAGAATCAAGTACATTCGGTTATAAAAAAAGAGAGAAGCGAAAAATTAAGGGATTTAGCTAAAGATTTATCCTCAGCTTATCAGCAGAGATTTATAGAAAAAAGGCTGGATGTTTTATTAGAGGAAGTACGAGATAATGAAACGGGAATGCTAACTGGGTTGACTGATAATTATCTGAGGATCTTAGTTGATGGTCCTGGTCAATTATTGGGGGAACTAGTTGAGGTAAAATTGGTGGAAAAAGAAGGAAGATTAATAGGTTGTTTAGAATAATATAATTATTTAGGTGATATATCGACTATAGCTGATTTAGGAAAGGGGGGCGTATACGATGGAAGGATGTATTTTTTGTAAGATAGTTGCTGGTGAGATTAATAGTGATATTGTTTATGAAGATGAGCAGGTAATTGTTTTTAAGGATATCAGTCCTGAAGCACCTGTTCATAATCTCATTATTCCTAAAAAGCATATTCCTACTCTATTAGACCTTCAAGAGGATGATAAAGAGCTGATAGGCCATATCTATTGGGTAGCCAGTAAAATTGCTAAAGATGAAGGAATTGCAGATGATGGATTTAGGGTAGTAAGTAACTGTAATGAAGCTGGAGGCCAGACTGTTTATCATATCCATTATCATCTATTAGGAGGACGAAATTTACAGTGGCCTCCAGGCTAACAGAGTTAAATATTAATTATGATAGATTTACATAATTTTAGTTAATGAATAGAGATTTATTCTTTGAAATGACAGCTGTGAATAATTTAAGTTTAAGATTAAGTATAAAATAAATGTTTTCCTTAAGCTTAGAGTTATACTGATACTAGTACTAAATTCATAAAAATCAAATGACAAATAGATATAAATTAGGGAGGGGTTAGTGTGTCTTTACAAGAAAGATTATTAGAAGATATGAAAGCTGCGATGAAGAGTAAAGATAAAGAGAGACTATCGGTAATTAGGATGGCAAGGGCTGCTATCAAAGACAAAGAGATTAATGAGAGAAAAGATTTAACTGATGAAGAGGTTATTGAGGTACTAGCTAAACTAGTAAAACAGAATAGGGACTCTATTAGTGAGTATGAGAAGGCTGGTCAAGAGGATAAAGTGGAGGATTTAAAGAGGGAGATTGATGTATTAGAAGACTATTTGCCTGAACAGTTAAGTGCAGAGGAATTAGCTGAGATGGTAGAGGAAGTAATTGCTCAAACTGGTGCAGAGAGTATGAGAGATATGGGGAAAGTAATGGGAGCTATCATGCCAAAGGTTACTGGAAGAGCTGATGGTAATGTAATTAGCCAATTAGTCAAAGAGAGATTAGCATAAAGAACAATTCAATTATAGATTTTTTAGGGGACGGTGTTAACCGTCTCTTATTGTTTTTAAGTCAGACTATAACTTGTGAAATATAAATTTATAATAGTATAAATAGGTTAATTTAAAATGAGAGTTTATAGAGATAATGCGACACTTCTTCGAGTTGACAGTTGACAGTGAACAGTTTACAGTTAAAGAACTAAAACTATTGCTTTGAAGGGTTTGAACTGAACTGTCAACCGTCAACTGTTAACTGTACACTGATTACTAA
>Ga0163226_1000137_pt1 | contig 14282 bp, 12 predicted proteins | sample MSEWel2016_07_13_2_FD_113144 | JGI IMG/M metagenome (GOLD analysis project Ga0163226, IMG submission 113144) | Subsurface microbial communities from deep shales in West Virginia, USA - MSEEL Well Study Marcellus 5H_2016_07_13 ...
ACATCGAAATGGTAGGAGAGTTAATTTCTCCAATCGCGATGGACGAAGGATTAAGATTCGCTATTCGTGAAGGTGGAAGAACTGTTGGTGCTGGTGTTGTTACTGAAATTATTGAATAATTAATCCTTGATTTGGTTATGTTATTCTAATAGAAAAGTGGGTATTAATACCCACTTTTCTACTTTTTTTAGCACTTTATTCAATATAAATTATCGTTGACTTTTATAAAGAGATATGATAAAGTGTATAGGGTGTAGGAAAGAACGTAAATTTTATTAAATGAATTACTTATTAGGAGGTGCCATCTATGAGAGAGGTAATTACTCTAGAATGTACAGAATGTAAAAGACGCAATTACACTACTAGTAAAAATAAAAAGAATCAACGAGAAAGATTAGAGATCAAAAAATATTGTAAATTCTGTAAAGAACATACTAACCATAAAGAGACTAAGTAAGTTTACTTAAATTTGTTCTTATATAGGCTTGTGGCTCAATTGGCTAGAGCATCGGACTCCAAATCCGAGGGTTGGGGGTTCAAGTCCCTCCAGGCCTGCCAAATAAAAACGTTAATAATCATCAATGAGGATGTGGAATAAATGGCTGACAAAGGTGCTTGGGGAAAGACTACTAAATTTTTCCGTGAGGTAAAAGCTGAACTGAAAAAAGTAAATTGGCCAAACCGTAAAGAATTAGGATCTTACACTATGGTTGTAATAGTTACTGTGTTACTTGTTGCGCTATTTATTGGAGGAGTCGATTTTGTATTTTCTAATATAATCAGGCCGATTATTCTTGACTAGAGGAGGTGTGGGTCCTACTGAACGTGGGGTCCCTTATTTATGAATAATAACATAGAATGGTATGCTATACATACTTATTCTGGCCACGAAGATAAGGTTAAAGCTAATCTTACTCAACGTATTAAGACTACTGGTATGGAAGAGAAAATATTTGAAATTATAATTCCTACTGAAGAGAAAATCAAGGTTAAAAATGGTAAAAAGACAGTAGTTAAAGATAAAATCTTTCCTGGTTATGCTTTAGTAAAGATGATCATGGATGATGATTCTTGGTATGTTGTTCGAAATACGCCAGGGGTAATTGGTTTTGCTAGTGCTGGTACAAAACCAATCCCGGTTCAAAATACCGAAATGAATAGAGTATTAAAAGATATGGGTATAGAAGAACCTAAATCTGAAATAGATCTGGAAGAAGGACAAAATGTTAGAGTTAGTGAAGGTCCTTTTGAGGATTTTGTAGGTGAAATTAAAGAGATAGATTATGAAAAAGCTAAATTGATGGTGTTGGTGTCAATGTTTGGGCGAGAAACACCAGTTGAATTAGAATTTGATCAAGTTGAGAAAGTATAAGGAGGTGTAAGATATGGCTAAGGAAATCACAGGTAAAATTAGTTTGCAGATTCCTGCTGGTAAAGCTAATCCAGCTCCTCCAGTTGGACCAGCTTTAGGACAACATGGGGTAAATATTATGGACTTCTGTAAAGCGTTTAATGCTAAAACTGCTGACCAAGCTGGTAACATTATTCCGGTAGAAATAACAGTTTATGCAGATCGTTCTTTTGACTTTATTACTAAAACTCCACCAGCTGCAGAGTTATTGAAAAAGGCTGCTGGTGTACCAAAAGGTTCTGGAGAGCCTAATGTTAATAAAGTTGCTACAGTGAGTTTGGACGCTGTAAAAGAAATTGCTGAATTAAAGATGGAAGATTTAAATGCTGCAAGCCTAGAATCTGCTATGAGTATGATTAAAGGTACTGCTAGAAGCATGGGATTTGTTGTTGAAGAATAATATAATTTCTTTTTATAAAAGTGGGAGGATTTTCCGCTAATACCACAAAGGAGGGTTTTTGAATGTCAAAAAGATATAAAGATGCATATGCAAAAGTTGATAGAGATAAGTTATATGAAATCGATGAAGCATTAAAATTAGCTCAAGAAACTGCTACAGCTAAATTTGATGAAACTATCGAAGTGTCTGTTAAGCTAGGGGTTAACACAACTAAAAACGATCAACAAATTCGTGGAGCTGTTGTTCTTCCAAAGGGAACAGGTAAAAATGTTAAAGTAATCGTTTTTGCTCAAGGAGAAAAAGTTAAGGAAGCTGAAGCTGCTGGTGCTGATGTAGTAGGTGGAGAAGAACTAGCTGAAAAGATTAAAGAAGGTTGGTTTGACTTTGATGTAGTAGTAGCTACTCCTGATATGATGAGTGTTGTGGGTAAATTAGGCCCTATCTTAGGTCCAAAAGGTTTAATGCCAAATCCTAAAGTAGGAACAGTAACTTTCGATTTAGAACAAGCTGTAAAGGATATTAAAGCTGGTAAAGTTGAATATAGAGCTGATAAAGGTGGAAATATTCACTTGCCTTTAGGTAAAGCTAGCTTTAGTTTTGATGACTTAGATGAGAACTTCAGAACAGTTATGGAGACTATAGTTAAAGCTAGACCTGCAGCTGCTAAAGGTAGATATCTACTTAATATTGCTGTATCAGCTACTATGGGACCAGGTGTTAAGATTGATCCTCAAGCAATTATTAGAATGTTAGGATAATTTCTAAAAAAACTATTGACTTAAATAAATTAATGTGCTATAATCACATTTGTGATAAAAAAGAATATGGTTTAAAGCTGTAGACAGTAGGTGCTTTAATAAGCTTAAATAATACCTGCCGAGGCTGGAGTGACTTATACTTGATAACATACAGTGTAACTTGTTTATACTGTTCGTATATAGTTAAAAAGTCTCCAGCTTTGCTGGAGGCTTTTTACTTTTTATTAAGGAGGTGGATGAACAGAATGGGTCAACGCCGTGAAAAAGAACTTGCCGTTCAAGAATTAATCGAGAAATTTAGTAATGCAAAATCAGCGGTTTTAACTGATTATCGTGGTTTAAATGTTGCTGAAGTAACAGAACTAAGAGATAAGTTAAGAGAAGCTGGTGTTGAGTATAAGGTAGTAAAGAATACTTTAGCTTACTTAGCTGCTAAAGAAACTGGTTATGAAGGTATTAAAGAATACTTAGCGGGTCCAACTGCAATTGCATTCTCTGAAGAGGATCCAGTTGCTCCAGCGAAGGTGTTATCTGACTTTGCTAAAGACCATGAAAAGTTAGAAATTAAATCTGGTATCTTGTCAGGAGATATTTTGGATGTTGAAGGAGTTAAAGCATTAGCTGATATACCACCAAGAGAAGTGTTACTTGCTCAAATTGCACGTGGTATGAAAGCTCCAATCTCTGGTTTGGTATACTCATTGAAGTATCCAATCAACGGTTTGGTTTATGCGCTTAACGCAATTAAAGACAAAAAAGCTGAATAAATAAAAATTAGGAGGAATGATTTAAATGACTAAAGAAGAAATTTTACAAGCTATTGAGAATATGACTGTTTTAGAATTAGCTGAGTTGGTTGAAGAATTAGAAGAAAAATTTGACGTAAGTGCTGCACCTGCTGTAGCTGCTATGCCTGCTGCTGGTGCTGCTGGAGGAGCTGCTGAAGAGCAAACTGAATTTGATGTTGTAATAACTGCTGCTGGAAGTAGTAAAATTAAAGTAATCAAAGCTGTTAGAGGTGTTACTGATTTAGGACTTAAAGAAGCTAAGGCATTAGTTGATGGTGCTCCTAGCCCAGTTAAAGAAGGAATTTCTAAAGATGAGGCTGAAGACATTAAAGCTCAATTAGAAGAAGCTGGAGCTACTGTTGAAGTAAAATAATTTTACTTTAAAGTCAAATAAATTATAAATATGAAGCACTCTGTTATATAACAGAGTGCTTTTTTACCATAATTCAAATTTGTTTTTCTTCAATTTATTCTTTTATTTCAATTTGGTTACAATAAGTTTCTTATTATATATAGAAGAGCTATTCAGATATAAAGTTCTCTTGCTTGACAATAACTTGTAATTGTGTTACTATTATTTATTGTTACAAGTAACTGATTGAAATAAAATTGAGTTAAATTTCATTACAAATGTATATTTTATCTGAGTATGCAAATAATAATTGTGTTTTTATAGAGGTAATTTTTAATTAAAATAGATTATAGTTTTATTTATGTAGGCTGATAAAATCTGCGGGGGTGACTGTATTTATGGCCAATCCAGCAAGCTCATTAAGAAGAGAAAGGCGTAGCTTTGCTAAAGTAGGAGAAGGGATGGAGATTCCTTTTCTTTTAGAAACACAAATTAAATCTTATAATTGGTTTTTAGAGGAAGGCCTATTAGAAATTCTACATGAAATCTCTCCTATTCAAGATTTTTCTGAGAATTTAGTATTGGAGTTCATCAATTATTCACTGGATGAACCTAAGTATGATGAATTAGAAAGTAAGAATCGAGATGTGACTTATTCTGCACCCTTAAATGTCAAAGTTAGATTAATCAATCAAGAGACTGGGGAGATTAAAGAACAAGATGTCTTTATGTCCGATTTCCCACTCATGACTGAAAAAGGGACATTTATTATCAATGGAGCAGAAAGAGTAATTGTAAGTCAGTTGATTAGATCTTCTGGAGTTTATTTTGGAGAAGAGGTTACTAAAGATGGACGTCAATTATATAACGGTAGTATTATTCCTAATCGTGGTTCATGGATTGAATTTGAATACGATAAAAAGGATATTATTGCTGTAAGGGTTGATAGAGGTAGAAAAATTCCTTCAACTATTTTATTTAGATCTTTGGGTTATGGAACTGATGCAGAGCTGATTGATGCTCTTGGTGATCATCAAGTTATACATAATACAATTGAAAGGGATAATAGTGAGAGTCAAGAAGAGGCTTTGATTGCTTTGTATAAGAATCAAAGACCTGGCGAGCCTCCAACTGTTGAGAGTGCTCAAAGTTTATTAGAGTCTTTATTCTTTGATACAAAACGCTATGATTTAGCTAAAGTAGGAAGATATAAGATTAATAAAAAGCTTGGCTTGGATGTTGACCCAGACAAAAGAATATTAACTAAAGAAGATATTGTTGAAACAGTTAGGTATATGTTGAAGTTGATTGATAATCATGAAGGTGCTAAGATAGATGATATTGATCATTTGGGTAATAGAAGATTAAAGACTGTAGGAGAATTATTGCAAAATCAATTTAGAATAGGTTTATCTAGAATGGAAAGAGTTGTTAGAGAAAGAATGACCATTCAAGATATTGATGTAATAACTCCTCAAAATTTAATCAATACAAGACCTGTTGCAGCAGCTATTAAAGAATTTTTTGGTAGTAGTCAGCTGTCTCAATTTATGGATCAAACTAATCCACTCTCTGAATTAACTCATAAAAGAAGAATGAGTGCCCTAGGGCCTGGTGGGTTAAGTCGTGAACGTGCTGGATTTGATGTTCGTGATGTTCACCATACTCACTATGGTAGAATTTGTCCTATTGAGACTCCTGAAGGACCTAATATCGGTTTGATTGGTTCAACATGTATTTATGGTAAAACTAATGAATTTGGTTTTATTCAAACACCTTATCGTAAAGTAATTGATGGTGTAGTAACTGATCAAATTGATTATTTAACTGCTGATGAAGAAGATGAAGTAATAGTTACTCAGGCGAATGAAAGAATAGATGAAAACGGAAAGTTACTTAACGATCGAGTATTTGCCCGCTATCATGAGGAAACTATTAAAGTCTCTCCTAAGAAGGTTGATTATATGGATGTATCTCCAAAGCAGATTATTAGTGTTTCTGCTGCGTTAATTCCTTTCTTAGAGAATGATGATGCTAACCGTGCCTTAATGGGAGCGAACATGCAACGTCAAGCAGTGCCTTTATTAAAAACTGATGCACCTCTTGTGGGGACTGGAATTGAATATGAAGCAGCAAAAGATTCCGGAGCAACAATTGTTGCTAAGAACTCTGGGGAAGTTATGAAGGTAACTGGAGATAAGATCTTAATTAAGACTGATCAAGGTACAGTTGACAAATATAGAATCCTTAAATTTACTCGTTCTAATCAAGGTAGTTGTGTTAATCAAAGAGCTATAGTTAGTAAAGGAGACCGAGTAGAAAAAGGCATGATTATTGCTGATGGTCCTGGTACGGATAAAGGAGAGTTAGCTTTAGGTCGTAATTCTGTAATTGCTTTTATGCCTTGGCAAGGATATAATTACGAGGATGCTATTTTAATTAGTGAAAAACTAGTTAAAGAAGATGCATTAACCTCTGTTCATATTGAAGAATATGAAGCTGAAGCTAGAGATACTAAGCTTGGACCTGAAGAGATTACTAGAGATATTCCTAATGTGGGTGATGATGCACTAAAAGATTTAGATGACAGGGGAATTATCAGAGTTGGTGCTGAGGTTGAGCCTGGTGATATCTTAGTGGGTAAAGTAACTCCTAAGGGTGAAACTGAATTATCTGCTGAGGAAAGACTATTAAGAGCTATCTTTGGAGAAAAGGCTCGAGAGGTTAGAGATACATCCTTAAGAGTTCCTCATGGAGAAGAAGGAATTATTGTTGATGTAAAGGTATTTAATCGAGAAGATGGAGATGAACTTAAAGCTGGTGTAAATAAACTAGTTAGAGTTTATATAGCTAAAAAATTGAAGATTACTGTTGGAGATAAATTGGCTGGACGCCATGGTAACAAAGGGGTTATTTCTCGCATCTTACCTGAAGAGGATATGCCATTTTTGCCTAATGGTGAACCAGTAGAGATTGTATTAAATCCATTGGGAGTGCCATCTCGTATGAATATCGGACAGGTTTTAGAAACTCACTTGGGTATGGCAGCAAGAGCTTTAGGTATTCATGTTTCCACTCCGGTATTTAATGGAGCTACGGAAGAAGAGGTAGAAGATATATTAGAAGAAGCTGGATTAGCACGTGATGGTAAAACGGTTTTATATGATGGTAGAACTGGTGAAGCTTTTGAAAACAGAGTAACAGTTGGGGTAATGTATATGCTTAAATTGCATCACTTAGCTCATGACAAGATGCACGGACGTTCTACTGGACCATACTCTCTTGTTACTCAACAACCATTGGGTGGTAAAGCTCAGTTTGGTGGACAGAGATTTGGAGAGATGGAGGTATGGGCATTGGAAGCATATGGTGCTGCTCATACATTACAGGAAATGCTAACTGTTAAATCTGATGATGTTGTTGGGCGTGTACAGGCATATGAAGCTATTGTTAAAGGGGAAAATGTACCTGAACCAGGTATTCCTGAATCCTTCAAAGTATTGATTAAGGAAATGCAAAGTATTGGATTAGATGCAAAAGTATATTCTGAAGAAGAAGAAGAGTTATCAATTGAAGAACAAGAAATCAATGAAACTACTAAGAAATTAGGTTTAGACTTAATTGATGATGAGGGAGATGAAGAATAGTTATTAGTTATAAAAAACTAAAACTAGAGAAGGGGGAGTGTGCCCTTGTTTAATGTAAATAACTTTGATTCAATGAAGATAGGTCTTGCTTCGCCAGAGAAGATTCGTTCTTGGTCAAGTGGTGAAGTAAAAAAGCCGGAAACTATTAATTATCGTACGTTAAAGCCGGAAAAAGAAGGTTTATTTTGTGAGAAGATTTTTGGTCCTACTAAGGACTGGGAGTGTCACTGTGGAAAGTATAAAAGGGTTAGATATAAAGGTGTCGTATGTGACCGCTGTGGTGTAGAGGTTACGCGTTCTAAGGTGAGAAGGGAGAGAATGGGGCATATTGAGCTTGCTGCTCCTGTTTCTCATATCTGGTTCTTTAAGGGAATTCCTAGTCGTTTAGGGTTAGTTATGGATATGTCTCCGCGTTCCTTAGAAAAAGTTCTCTATTTTGTTTCTTATATAGTAATTAATCCAGGTGAAAGTCCTTTAAGCACCAAACAACTACTAACTGAAAATGAATATAGAGAAGCTAGAACAAAATATGGAGACGATTTTGAAGCTGGTATGGGAGCCGAAGCAATTAAAGAGGTTCTGAGGAATATTGAATTAGATAAAGAGGTTGAAGAGTTAAGAGAAACAATAAAAAGTGTATCTGGTCAAAGACGTAAGCGTGCAGTAAGAAGGTTGAAGGTTCTTGAAGGGTTGAGAAATTCAGGAAATAGGCCAGAATGGATGATTTTAGATGTTATCCCTGTTATTCCGCCTGAATTAAGACCTATGGTTCAACTAGATGGTGGACGTTTTGCTACTTCTGACTTAAATGATTTATATAGACGTGTAATTAACAGAAATAATCGTCTAAAAAGACTTTTAGATCTTGGAGCACCTGATATTATTATTCGTAATGAGAAGAGGATGCTACAAGAAGCAGTAGATGCTTTGATTGATAACGGGCGTAGAGGTCGTCCAGTTACAGGTGCCGGTAATAGACCTTTAAAATCATTAAGTGATATGCTAAAAGGTAAACAAGGTCGTTTCCGTCAGAACCTTTTAGGTAAGCGTGTTGATTATTCTGGGCGTTCTGTAATTGTAGTTGGACCTAATTTGCGTTTAGACCAATGCGGTTTACCTAAGAAAATGGCTTTAGAACTATTTAAGCCATTTGTGATGAAGCGTCTTGTTGATAAGGAATTAGCTCATAATATTAAAAGTGCTAAAGGTATGGTAGAGAAGTTAGATGAGAGAGTGTGGGATGTTTTAGAGGAAGTTATTAAAGAGCACCCAGTATTATTAAATCGTGCACCTACTTTACATAGATTGGGTATTCAAGCTTTTGAACCTATCTTAGTAGAAGGAAAGGCTATTAGAGTTCATCCATTAGTTTGTCCGGCGTACAATGCTGACTTTGACGGTGACCAAATGGCTGTACACGTTCCTTTATCTGCTGAGGCACAAGCTGAATGTAGATTGTTGATGTTGTCAACTTACAATATTCTGGCACCATCTGATGGTGGGGCTATAGCTGTACCTTCTCAAGATATGGTATTAGGTGCTTATTATTTAACTATTCTTAAAGATGGAGCTAAAGGAGAAGGTAAAATCTTTGGTTCTACAGATTCTGTAATTAAAGCTTATGAAAATGATCAAATCACTTTACAGACAAAGATAAAATATAGATTAGCTAATGGTGAATGGATTGATACTGGAGCTGGAAGGGTAATCTTTAATGATGTTCTTCCTGAAGAGTTACCATTCTACAACGAAGTTTTTGATAAGAAACGACTAGGTAGATTAGTAAGTGAAAGCCATAGAAAATTAGGGCCAAATAAAACGGCTGAGATTTTAGATTCAGTTAAGAATTTGACATTTAGCTATGCTACTAAATCTGGTATTACTATCAGTGTAACTGATGTTGATATTCCACAAGCTAAATATGATATTGTAAAAGAGTCTGAAGATAAAGTAGATAAGATTGAGAAGCAATATCGTCGTGGTTTAATTACTGAAAGAGAAAGATACCAAAGGGTTATCGACGTTTGGAGTAAAGCTAAAGATAGAGTTACAGAAGCTTTAATTGATAATTTGGATGAATTTAATCCAATTTATATGATGGCTACTTCTGGTGCCCGTGGTAACAAATCTCAGATAACTCAGTTAGGTGGTATGCGTGGTTTGATGGCAGATCCATCTGGTCGGATTATCGATATGCCAATTAAAGCTTCTTTCCGTGAAGGATTAACGGTATTAGAGTTCTTTATTTCTACTCATGGTGCTCGTAAAGGATTAGCTGATACGGCCTTAAGAACTGCCGATTCAGGTTACTTAACTCGTCGTTTGGTTGATGTTTCGCAAGATGTTATTGTGCGTGAAGAAGATTGTGGAACTGAAGATGGTTTATTAATTAAACCTATTACAGAAGATGGGGAAATTATCGAACCGTTGAGTGAAAGGATTATTGGTAGAGTTCCTTCGGTTGATTTAATAAACCCAAAGACTGATGAAGTGATTATTCATAAAAATGAAACAATTACTGAAGAGGTTATGGAAGAAATTGAAGCTGCTGGTATCGAAGAAGTTGAAATCAGAACTGTCTTGACTTGTCGTACTGAACATGGAGTTTGTCAAAGATGTTATGGACGTAATCTAGCAGATGGTAAGATGGTTAATGTAGGTGAAGCTATTGGTATTATGGCAGCTCAATCTATTGGTGAGCCTGGTACTCAGTTAACAATGAGAACCTTCCATACTGGGGGAGTAGCTGGAGATGATATCACTCAGGGTCTTCCCCGTGTAGAAGAATTATTTGAAGCACGTAGTCCTAAAGGTCAAGCTGTAGTTACAGAATTAGATGGTCAAGTTAATATAGTTGAAAATGGTAGATCTTATAAAGCAGTAATCAAGACTAAAGATGGAAGACAGAAGACATATCAATTACCATATGGTTCTGAATTAAGAATAAAGGATGGGGACTATGTTGAAGCTGGAGACAGATTAACCAAAGGACCTCTAGATCCTGAAGATATTTTAAGAATCAGCGGAAAGAGATCTGTTCAAAAATATCTATTAAGAGAAGTTCAGAGTGTTTATAGATCTCAAGGTGTAGAGATAAATGATAAGCATATTGAGGTAATTGTAAGACAGATGATGAACAAAGTTAAGATTAAAGAAGCTGGAGATACTGAGTTATTGCCAGGTAGTCTAGTGGATATATTTGAATTTGAAGCAGTAAATGATAAGGTGATTGCAGAAGGAAAAGAGCCTGCAACAGCTACACCAGAATTATTAGGTATTACTAAAGCTTCTTTAGCAACTGAAAGCTTCTTATCAGCTGCATCTTTCCAGGAGACGACTAGAGTTTTAACTGAAGCTTCCCTGGAAGGTAAATCAGATAGCTTGCTAGGTCTAAAAGAAAATGTTATTATTGGACAATTAATTCCTGCTGGTACAGGGATGAGAAGATATCGTGAAATTCCTAGCGAAGTTGTTGAATAAAAAGACAAAAAAGGGTTGACAGTTCACTTGCTAAGTGTTAAAATACGTAAGTGTGTTGTGATAAAGACTGTTTTCTCAATAAGTACTTTTTAGTTATAAATTAGGTATTAGTTTTAAATAATACACATAATTATGGGATGCAAGTTAACTTGCATCCCTATCATCAAATTATAATCTTAGATAAATTGGAAGGAGGTGGACTGATGCCAACTATAAATCAGTTGATCCGTAAAGGTAGAAAAAAGACTGCTAAGAAAAAAGGTGCTAGAGCATTAGAGGGCTCACCACAAAAAAGAGGTGTGTGTACTAGAGTATACACTACTACACCTAAAAAACCTAACTCTGCGTTGAGAAAGGTTGCACGTGTTCGTTTAACTAATGGTAAAGAAGTTACAGCTTATATACCTGGTATTGGACATAATTTACAAGAACACTCCGTAGTATTGGTAAGAGGTGGTCGTGTTAAAGATTTACCTGGTGTTAGATATACTATAGTACGTGGAGCTTTAGATACGGCTGGTGTAGAAGATAGAAAGCAAAGTCGTTCTAAATATGGTGTTAAAAAACCTAGAGGTTAATAATATTTTTTAGAATTATTGGAAAAGGGGGGTAAATGATGAGAAAAAATAGAGCTCAAGTTAGAGAAATAACTCCTGACCCGATATATAATAGTAAATTAGTAAGTCGTTTTATTAATTCTATTATGATTGACGGAAAGAAAAGCTTAGCAGAAAAGATTTTCTATGATGCAATGACAACAATTCAACAAAAAGTTGAAGAAGAAGATGATGCAATGGAAATCCTAAAGGCTGCATTAAATAATGTTATGCCAGTTTTAGAAATCAAAAGTAAGCGTGTTGGAGGTGCTAACTATCAAGTTCCTGTAGAAGTTAGCAACCGCAGAAGAGTTACTTTAGGATTAAGATGGATCGTTGATGCTTCTAGAAAAAGAAGTGAAAGAACTATGGTTGAAAAATTTGCAAATGAAATCGTTGATGCTTATAATGAACAAGGTGGAGCTTTCAAGAAGAAAGAAGAAGTACATCGTATGGCTGAAGCTAATAAAGCTTTTGCACATTATAGATGGTAATCAAAGAATAAGGGAGGGTGTTATATAGTGCCCAGACAATTTCCGTTAAAAAAGACTAGAAATATTGGAATTATGGCGCATATTGATGCTGGTAAGACGACAGCTACTGAACGTATTCTGTTCTATACAGGGCGTGTGCATAAGATTGGGGAAACTCATGATGGTGCTTCTCAAATGGACTGGATGGAACAAGAAAAAGAACGTGGAATTACAATCACATCTGCTGCTACTACTTGTGAATGGGATGACCACAGAGTTAATATTATAGATACACCAGGACACGTGGACTTTACTGTTGAGGTAGAGAGATCTTTAAGAGTATTGGATGGTGCTGTTGGTGTATTCTGTTCAGTTGGTGGGGTTGAGCCTCAATCTGAAACAGTATGGAGACAGGCTGATAAATATAATGTTCCTAGAATTGCTTTTATTAACAAGATGGATAGAACAGGTGCAGACTTCTATAATGTAGTACAGATGATGGAAGATAGAATTGCTGCTAATCCAGTACCTATTCAACTTCCAATTGGAAAAGAAGATAACTTCAAAGGTTCTATCGACTTAGTTGAAATGAAAGCTATTGTTTATGATGAGGAATTAGGAATTAATTATGAAATTGTAGATATTCCTGCAGAGTTAGAAGATAAAGCACAAGAGTATCGTGAATTATTAATCGAGGCAGTTGCTGATCTTGATGAAGAAATCATGATGAAGTACTTAGAAGGAGAAGAACTTACAACAGAAGAGATTAAGGCTGCTATCCGTAAAGGTACTATTGAAAATAAAATAACTCCTGTTCTTTGTGGTACAGCATTAAAGAACAAAGGACTTCAACCATTATTGGATGCGGTTATTGCGTACTTACCATCTCCAGTGGATATTCCTCCTGTTACAGGTATTGTGCCTAGAACTGAGGAAGAAGTTGTTAGACCTGCTGATGATGATGCTCCATTTTCAGCACTAGCTTTCAAAATTATGACTGACCCTTATGTTGGTAAGCTAGCGTTCTTTAGAGTGTATTCTGGAGTATTAGAATCAGGTTCTTACATCTACAACTCTACTAAAGAATCAAAAGAACGTGTAGGCCGTATCGTACAGATGCATGCTAATAAACGTGAAGAAAGAGATGAAGTTTATGCAGGAGATTTAGCTGCTGCTGTAGGACTTAAAAATACAAGTACAGGTGATACTTTATGTGATCAAGATGACCCAGTTATCTTAGAATCAATGGAGTTCCCTGAACCAGTAATTCATGTTGCTATTGAGCCTAAGACTCAAAAAGATGGTGACAAATTAGGTGAAGCTCTACAGAAATTAGCTGAAGAGGATCCTACATTTACTGTTAGAACTGATGAAGAAACTGGTCAAACAATCATTGGTGGTATGGGTGAATTGCACTTAGATGTTATCGTTGATCGTTTAACTAGAGAATTTAGTGTAGAAGCTAACGTTGGTGAACCTCAAGTATCTTATCGTGAAACATTTACTAAGACTGGTACTGTTGAAGGTAAGTTTGTAAGACAATCTGGTGGTCGTGGTCAATATGGTCATGTAATTATGGATGTTGAACCATTAGACCCAGGTGAAGGATTCGAATTTGTTGATAAGATTGTTGGAGGAACTATTCCTAGAGACTATATTGGCTCAGTAGAACAAGGAGCTAAAGAAGCTTTAGAAAATGGTGTCTTAGCTGGTTATCCAGTTGTAGATGTTAGGGTTATCTTACATGATGGTTCTTACCATGAAGTTGACTCTTCTGAGATGGCATTTAAAATTGCTGGTTCTATGGCAATTAAAGATGGTGTTAAAAAGCTTAAACCAGTATTACTAGAACCAATTATGGCTGTTGAAGTTACAACTCCTGAAGAGTACATGGGAGATGTAATTGGAGATCTTAACAGTCGTCGTGGACAGGTACAGGGTATGGATCAAAGAGGTAATGCTAGAATTGTTAGAGCAATGGTTCCATTATCTGAAATGTTTGGTTATGCAACTGACCTTCGTTCAAATACTCAAGGTCGTGCTCAATATGTAATGCAAATGGATCATTACGATAAGGTTCCATCTAATATTTCTGAAGAAATTATTTCAAAAGTTCAATAATAATTAGGAGGGAAATAAAATGGCAAAAGAAAAGTTTGAGAGAACAAAACCTCATGTTAATATAGGAACAATCGGTCACGTAGACCACGGTAAAACAACAACTACTGCAGCTATTACAAAGGTATTATCAAAGGGTGTAGGTGGATCTAACTTTGAAGACATCGATAATGCACCAGAAGAAAGAGAAAGAGGAATTACAATTGCTACTTCTCACGTAGAGTATGAAACAGAAAACCGTCACTATGCTCACGTTGAC
>Ga0163226_1000138_pt1 | contig 14252 bp, 9 predicted proteins | sample MSEWel2016_07_13_2_FD_113144 | JGI IMG/M metagenome (GOLD analysis project Ga0163226, IMG submission 113144) | Subsurface microbial communities from deep shales in West Virginia, USA - MSEEL Well Study Marcellus 5H_2016_07_13 ...
ATGGCATTAAAGATTTAACATTTCAATTAGCTATGGGTTTTAACCCGTAGCTTCTGTAGGACTCATAATATCGCCACAGGTTAAAACACTGTGGCTAATGATTCTTTTTCGCCGTATATATAGAGTAACTTTGTTGTGATTTTAACTTTTTTAATTATATTAATATAGCTATGTTAATTATTTATAGATTTGTGAATCTGGGATTTAATTTAAATATAAGATTATATGGTATATTGGGACACTTTAGTGTCAGGAATCTGTGTTTTTAACTGATTTCTGACACCTGATTCCATATTCCTAAGAAGATAAGAAATTATTTAAAATGGGGGGATTATTTTGAAAACTAAAAAGGTATTATTAACATTGCTTACATTAGCTTTAATTTTTACTTTAGTAGGCTGTAAATCAGAAGGTGTAAAAGATATAAATCTTTCTATTAACAAGATTGGTCAAGGACAGATTGTAACTGAAGGAGATATAGATAAGGATAATGGAGTAGTAACTTTAAAGGCTATACCAGAAGAAGGTTGGGAATTTAAAGAGTGGACTGGCAATTTAGAAGGGGTTGAAAATCCAGTTCAAGTAGTGGTTAGTGATGATATGGATATTGCAGCAGTATTTACCAAAACAGGTGAGGAAAGTACTATTAAGTATGAAGCGGAATTAGGTATATTAAATGGTACAGAGGTAGCATCAGATAATCCTGGATATTCTGGGGATGGTTATGTAACTTCTTTGGATAATGGAGGTGATGCTGTAACTGTTAAGGTTAATATTGAAGATGAAGGAATGTATGATATTATTATGGGCTACGATGGTTCTAATGGTGAGAAAACAAATAATTTACTTATTAATGGTGTTACAAAGGGAGAAGTAAAGACACCTAAAACTACAGGGTTTACTGAAATATTAGCTGGGAAGGTCTGGTTGGATGCTGGAGAAAATAGTATAGGAATTGGGAAGAGCTGGGGATGGATAGATATAGATTATTTTAAGGTCCAAAAAGAAGAAAGCTCTCATAGTGAGTTAAACCCAACTAAAGAATTAGTAAATCCTAATGCTACTGATAATGCTAAGGCTTTAATGAGTTTTCTTGTAGATACTTATGGTCAGAAAGTACTGGCAGGTGCTCAAAGCTCAAAATCAGCAACTTGGTTTAAAGATAATATTGGAAAAGAACCAGCTGTTTTGAGTCTGGACCTGATGGATTATTCTCCATCTAGAGTTGAATTTGGAGCGACTTCAAATAATGTTAAAAAAGCTATAGATTGGTTCCAAAAAGGTGGAATTGTGAGTCTGTGCTGGCACTGGAATGCCCCTAAAGACCTTATAAATGAAGCTCCTGATAAATTATGGTGGAGTGGTTTCTATACTAAAGCAACTACTTTTGATGTTGAGTATGCTATGAACCATCCTGAATCAGAAGATTATCAATTAATTCTCCGTGATCTTGATGCAATAGCAAAAGAGCTAAAAAAACTTCAAGCTGCAGGTGTCCCTGTTTTATGGAGACCATTACATGAGGCTGAAGGTGGTTGGTTCTGGTGGGGAGCTAAAGGTCCAGAGTCTTTAAAAGAATTATGGAAGTTAATGTATGATCGTTTTACTAATTACCATCACTTGAACAATCTTATCTGGATTTGGACTGCAGATGATGGTCAGGAATCTCTAGAATGGTATCCTGGTGACCAATATGTAGATATTATAGGTGCTGATATCTACCTAGACTCTCATAACTATAGTCCAAGCACATCAAAATTTTATAATTTAGTTGATATGTATCCAGGTAAATTGGTTGCTATGACAGAAGATGGCACAATTCCAGATCCAGAGCTTCTTCAAAAGGAAGCAGCAAGGTGGTCATGGTTCTCTTCATGGTCTGTAGATCTATTATTAAGGGATAATACCCTAGAACATATTGAAAAAGTATACAATGATGACTATGTAATTACTTTAGATGAGCTTAAAAACATGGCGAACTATCCTTTTTAGAAATTTAGCTAATTCATTTTTTTACAAGTTCAAGTTATATTCTGATATTATTTAACAGTTAATTTATATGGATACACTTATTTAGTTAAATTTCTAATAAATTAAGTGTGTCCATGATTTTATACTAATATATATTTTGGAGGGATTGAAGTGGCAATTATTTATAATGCAGAAAAGAAGGTATTTCATTTACAAGCAAAGGATACAAGTTATGTATTTGAAATATTAAATACTGGTCATTTAGGACATCTTTATTGGGGGAAGAAGGTTAAAGCTGATCTTGATTTAACCCATTTAATTAGAGAACAGAGTAGAAAAGCTTTTTTAGCTTCTGAACAAAAGGAGTTATCTTTAGATCTGATTCCTCAAGAGTATCCTACTTATGGTTATACTGATTTTCGTCAGCCTGCTTATCAAGTTAAATTGGAAAATGGATCTAACATCTCTAATCTGAAATATTTATCCCATGAAATTATAGCAGGAAAAGAAAGATTAGAAGGATTACCAGCAACTTATGTAGAGGATAGTTCAGAAGCAGAGACGTTAAAGGTTACTTTATTTGATGAAGTAGCTAATTTAAAAGTGATCTTATCTTATACTGTTTATCAAGATTTTGATGTAATTGCTAGGTCAGCTCGTTTTATCAATGAAGGAGAAGAGAATATTAATTTAGAACGAGCATTGAGTACTAGTGTAGATTTTAGAGATGCCGATTTTGACTTTTTACATTTATCGGGAGCTTGGTCTAGAGAGCGTCATGTTAAGAAGCGTCCGTTAGAGCAAGGGCTGCAAGCTATTGAAAGTACAAGAGGGGCAAGTAGTCTTCAACAGAACCCTTTTATTGCTTTAACTAGAAAGGATGCTGATGAACATCATGGTGAAGTTTATGGATTCAGCTTTGTTTATAGTGGTAACTTTTTAGCACAGGTACAGGTTAACTCCTATAAGCAAACAAGAGTTACTATGGGAATTAATCCTTTTGATTTTAATTGGTTATTAGAGCCTAATGAGACTTTCCAAACTCCAGAAGCAGTAATGGTTTACTCTGATCAAGGGTTAAATAAGATGTCTCAGACTTATCATAAACTATATAGAACTAGATTAGCTCGTGGTAAATTTAGAGATAAGGTGAGACCGATTTTGATCAATAACTGGGAAGCGACCTATTTTGATTTTGATGAAGATAAGATCTTAGATATTGCCAAGGATGGTAAGGAATTAGGGCTAGAGTTATTTGTTTTAGATGATGGCTGGTTTGGAAAGCGTGATGATGATAGTACATCTTTAGGAGATTGGTTTGTTGATGAAAGAAAGCTACCAAATGGTTTAGGAAGCTTAGGTAAGAAGATCAATGATTTAGGGATGGAGTTTGGTTTATGGTTTGAGCCAGAAATGATTTCGCCAGAAAGTGAGTTATATCGTGCTCATCCTGATTGGTGTATCCATGTACCTAATAGAACTAGAGGGCAAGCAAGAAGCCAGTTGGTCTTGGATTTATCTAGAGAAGAGGTATGTGATAAGGTAATTGAAATGGTTTCTGATATATTGGATAGTGCCCCAATTACTTATGTAAAATGGGATATGAATCGTAATATGACTCAGATAGGTTCAGCTAAATTACCTGCCCAAAGACAAAGAGAGTTACCTCATAGATATATGTTAGGGTTATATAGAATCTTAGAAGAATTGACTTCGCGTTTTCCTGATATCTTATTTGAAAGTTGTGCTAGTGGTGGGGGAAGATTTGATCCAGGAATGTTATATTACATGCCACAGACTTGGACTAGTGATGATACTGATGCAGTAGAGCGATTAAAGATACAGTATGGAACTAGTATGGTCTATCCAGTAAGCTCAATGGGAGCCCATGTATCAGCAGTACCTAATCATCAATTGGCTAGAGTTACTCCTTTAAAGACTAGAGGGAATGTAGCGATGTTTGGTAACTTTGGTTATGAATTAGATTTAACTAAACTTACAGTTGAAGAGAAAGAGCTAGTTAAAAAGCAGGTTGCTGAATATAAAGAGGTTAGAGAATTGGTTCAACAGGGAGAATTTTATAGATTAGTAAGTCCTTTTGAAGGAAACAATGATACGGCTTGGATGGTAGTTAGTGAAGATAAAAAGGAGGCTTATGTAGGATTTTATAAAGTTTTAACTGAGCCTAATGCTCCTTATTATACTCTGACATTAAAAGGTTTAGATCCTGAAAAGAATTATCGGATTAAAGGAATGGATAAAATCTATGGCGGAGATGAGTTAATGTACGTAGGTCTAAATCTGCCTAAATTATTTAATGGAGCAGCACCTAGTGATTTAGATATGATAGGAGATTTCCAAAGTACTATCTGGAGATTACAAGTTATCGAATAATAAATAGTTTATATAGGAATTGATAAAGGTTTCATTATATATTTGAAATTTAATTATCAGATAACCTAAATAAGTTGAATGGGGTGATTTTATGTCAAATAAAAAATTTATGACGACAATCTTGATTGTAGTTATAGCTTTAAGTAGCTTATTAGTATTTGCTGGCTGCTCTAAGCAAGCTGCTGATGATGCTTCTACTAACAAGTCTGGAGATGGCAAGTACGCTAAAAAGTTTACTTATACTATTAATAGTATGTATGCAGGCCAACAAAAGGATGGAAACCGTCTTTATGACTATATCTCTAAGAAATTTAATATTGAACTTGAGATTAGACCAATTAACTGGGGAGATTGGAATGAGAAGGTAAGAATTTGGGTTGCATCTGGTGATATGCCAGAAATATTAAGATCCGATGTGCAAGCTTCTACTCATTCAGAGTTTATTAATTGGGCTAAGCAGGGTATATTTAGAGAACTACCTGATGAGTTGCTTAGTAAATATCCTAACTTAAAGAGATTAAATGAAGAGTTAATTAGTGATGAGTATGTAAAGGTTGATGGTAAGCGTTATGCTTGGCTGGCTTCTATTCAAAAGGCAGATTATAATAATGTTTCTCAAATGATGTTCTACTATAGAAAAGATTGGGCTAAAAAAGTTGGTATCTATCATGAGAATAATGAGTATACCTTTGAAGAGATGAAGGCAATGGCTAAAGCCTTTGTAGAAGAAGATGTAAGTGGAACTGGTAAGACTATCGGTATTGGTGGAATCGGTTGGGCCTTTCCTTGGTTTGCAGGAATCTATCAAGTTGATCCAAAATGGGAAGGTTATATATATAAAGATGGTCAGTATGTATGGGGACCAGGAGAGCCTGAAATGGTTGAAGGTATAAAAGAGACAAAAGAATGGTATGAAAGTGGAATCCTATGGAAGGATCAACCTATTGCTCAAAATAATGATGCTGGAAATAAATTTGTTAGTGGAGAACTGGGAATCTACTTTAATAACTGGACTTCATATACCTTATCTGAAGAAATTATTAAGCCTTTTGAGGCTGCAAATCCAGGTCTAGAAGCTGAAGATACTATTGCTCCTATGTTTGTAAAAGGTCCAAAAGGAACACCGCAGGAAGGAAAAATTTTAGGAATTCAAGGTTCAGATTACTGGTCTGCTACTATGTTTAGATCAGATATGAGTGATGAAAAATTAGCAAGATGGCTAGAAGTTTATGATTGGTTGGCTAGTGAAGAAGGTAGAAATTATGTTCACTATGGAATTAAAGGTGAAGATTGGAAGTATGACGATGCTGGAAATGTTGTGCCTCTATGGCCTGAGAAAGAGGATGGAACACTTCAAGGTCCTAGTGATGTTAAAGCTGATTGGGCAGGAGTTGTTAATGACAGTCCAAAGTGGGAATTTGAAAACCCTGGATACAGTGAATATACAAGAAAGCTTGTAGCTGAGGTATATGATAGGTTAAGACAAGATGATGTTTATCTAAAACCAACAGGTAAAGAGGAATATAAAATTAACTTCTTTAGTGGACCTATGAAGAATAAATATGGTACTTTCACTCAAAAAGTAAATGATAAAATTACTGAACTTATCGTTTCATCATCAGCTGATGAGATTGAAAAGGATTGGAAGGATTTTGTTGAGAGTATGAGACCTAAAGTACAAAAGGTTGTTGATGAATTAAATGAAAATTTACAATAATTGACTTAACTATAAAGATATCTAAAGGGATTAATCCCTTTAGATATCTTTATATAAAGCATATTAGCTGTTGGGGTAAGTCTGTTTTTAAAGCTTTACCTTTTTAATTATAGTTATAAGTTATTGAGTAGCTAAAATTTCTAAGACAAGGGGGAAGAGAGATGGTGAATGCTAAACTAATTACTGTTGATTCTAATTTAACAGCAGAGACTAAATCACTTTATAAATACTTACAGAATATCAATGAAAATCAAATCTTATTTGGACACCAAAACACTACAACCCAAGGAATGACCATTAATAAATTAGATGGTACTCAATCAGATTGTTATGACACTATAGGTGATTACCCTGCTGTTTATGGTTGGGATTTTGTAGATGGCTGGGATTTTGCTGAGCATGTAATTAAGGCTTATGAGCGTGGTGGGATCAATACCTTTAGTGACCATATGTTTAATTTTGTAACTGGTGAAGACTTCTATGACACAACTAAAGCTGTAGCTGAAATCTTGCCAGGTGGGAGCAAGCATCAAGAGTATAAGCAGTATCTTGATAGAACATCAGACTTCTTTAAAAACCTTAAGGGCAAGGATGAAAAATTAGTACCTATTATTTATCGTCCCTTCCATGAGAATAATGGTAGCTGGTTCTGGTGGGGAGCAGATTTTTGTACAGTAGAAGAGTATAAGGCGATATTTAGATTTACTGTAGAGTATTTAAGAGATGAAAAAAAGACTCATAATTTATTGTATGCATACTCTCCAAATGGACATTTTGATGGTGTAGAAGATTATCTAGAACGTTATCCCGGTGATGATTATATTGATGTAATTGGTATGGATTCTTATGGGTTTGGTTTAGAATGGCAAAGTAAATTAATGAATGATTTAGAGATTATAGTTGAAATTGCTGAAAATAGAGGTAAAGTAGCAGCTTTGACAGAAGTAGGTATAGCTGATAGTATGAAAGCTATTGGTGAAGAGAAGAGAGATAATTGGTATATGGATTTATTAGAAGCAATCAAGTCTAATCAACAGGCTAGGCAGATTAAGTTCTTACTAGTGTGGAGAAATGGAGCACCAGACCATTTTTGGGTACCTTATGGCGAGCATGAGATGAAGGCTGACTTTATTAAATTCTATCAAGATAGGGCAACAGTATTTAATGGTGATTTAGATTTTGAAAGGGTATATAAGAATTAAAGATTGAATTCTATTAATCTTATAGGAGGTAATAAGATGGTTTATTGTCCAGCAGAGGATAGATATGATAAGATGCAGTATAATCGTTGTGGGAAGAGTGGCTTAAAACTACCAGCTATCTCATTAGGACTGTGGCATAATTTTGGTGGAGTAGATAGTTTCGAAAATAGTCGCGCTCTAGTTCATAAAGCTTTTGATTTAGGGATTACTCACTTTGATTTAGCCAATAATTATGGACCACCAGCAGGTTCAGCTGAGGAGAACTTTGGTAGAATTTTAAAGAAGGATTTAGCAGGTTATAGAGATGAGTTGGTTATCTCTACTAAAGCTGGTTATGATATGTGGCCAGGTCCTTATGGTGATTGGGGATCTAAAAAGTATTTAGTAGCTAGTTTAGATCAAAGTTTAAAGAGGTTAGGTTTAGACTATGTAGATATATTCTATCACCATCGCCGAGATCCTAATACACCACTTGAGGAGACAATGGGCGCACTTGATTTAATTGTTCGTCAAGGAAAAGCACTCTATGTTGGGATATCCAATTATAATGCCCAAGAGACTAAAGAAGCAGTAAAGATACTAAAGGATTTAGGAACACCGTTATTGATTAATCAACCTTCTTATTCTATGTTCAATCGTTGGGTTGAAGATGATGGATTATTGGATCTTCTAGAAGAAGAAGGTGTCGGTTCCATAGTATTTTCTCCCTTATCCCAAGGTCTATTGACCAATAAATATTTGAAGGAGATTCCAAAAAACTCTAGAGCAGCAGGTTCTAGTCGATTTCTTAGTGAGAATGATATTACTGAAGATAAACTAAATAAAATCAAAGCATTAAATAATATTGCAGTAACTAGAGGGCAGAGCTTAGCTCAAATGGCTCTATCATGGGTTTTAAGAAGGGGAAGAGTCACCTCTGCTTTAGTAGGAGCAAGTAAACCATCTCAACTTGAGGAGAATGTTAAGATTGTAGAGAAGTTAGACTTTAGTGATGAAGAGTTAGAGTTGATAGATGATATCCTGAAATGATAATTATCTTAAATTTTAAATTATAGGTATGTGAATTCAAAATGAAACTTAATTAGTATATTAGGACAATTTTTAAACCACCCCCATCTAAATCTTCCCCCTTCATAAAGGGGAAGACTTAAAACCTTATTTTTAATCCTCCCCCTTGTGAAGGGGGAGTTAGAGGGGGTTTGAAAGTATCGCACTTTCTCTCCATAGCGTCATGGTTAAATTTTATTCTAGATTCACAAACCTATATAACAAAAAAATTAAGGTTAATTTTGTAAAGGAAGTGATTAATAATGAATTTATTTGATATGCCATTAGAGGAGCTTAAAAACTATAAACCTGACTTGACTAAAGAGAGTGATTTTGAAGATTTTTGGGACAAGACAATTGAAGAATCAAAGGCGCAACCTTTAAATGCTAAGCTTAATCCTGTTGATTATCCAGTAGAGCAAGTAAAGGTATATGATCTCTTTTTTGATGGTTTTAAAAATTCCAGAATTTATGGAAGATATGTACTTCCTAAAGAGGTTAGTAAGGATAACAAAGTTCCAGTGATAGTAATGTATCATGGTTATAACTGGAATAATGTTGTAATTAGTAATGTATTGAGCTTTTCATTAATGGGTTATGGAGTATTACTTGTTGATGTTAGGGGACAGGATATAAAGAGTCCTGACCATAATAATTATGATAATGGTGGGGCAGCAGGCTGGATGACTAAGGGAATTTTAAATCCAGATAATTATTATTATCGTTATGTTTATATGGATTGTGTCAGGGCAGTTGAGTTTGTAAGTGAAAGAGAAGAGATTGATAGTGATAGAATCTCTGTAGAAGGTGGAAGTCAAGGTGGAGGATTAGCTATTGCAACAGGAGCTCTGTCTGATAAGGTAAAAGCTGTAATGGCAGATATTCCATACTTATGCCATTTTAGAAGAGCAGTAGAATTGTATGAGGGAAGCCCTTATAGTGAAATCTATCATTACTTTAAACTTCATGATAGTTTGCACCAAACAGAAGAGCAGGTCTATAAAACGCTAAGTTACTTTGATGGTATGAATTTAACTACTAGAATTAAAGCAGATGTGTTAATGAGTGTAGGGTTAGAAGATACTGTTTGTCCCCCATCTACAGGTTTTGCCCTTTATAATCATTTGGATACTAACAAGGAGATTAAAGTTTATCCTGAATATGGTCATGGTGGGTTTAATCAGCAAGGTGAAGAGAAGATAGTATTTTTAAAGAAGCGCTTTGGATAAGAAGAAATTTTGTAATTATAAAGATTTAAATCTAAGACTATATGGGGATATTGCGACAGTTTTAGGAATCAGCAGTCAGGAACCAGTTATCAGTAAAACAGACTGATTCCAGATTCCCGATTCCCGATTCCTGACACGAAAGTGTCGCACTTTCTCCCTAAAGGTTAATTTTAGATTCACACATCTATAGAAAAAGAGCTAAGTTATAAATTAAGAATTTTATTGTAATCTAAAAGTCTTTTAAGTAAAATATAAACATAACTAAAAAAGGGGTGTTCAAATATGGGGCTTGGAAAACTTATTGGAATTCATAGTCCTTTTTATAGAATTTGCAATATGATTTATCGCTTAACTATCTTAAATTTTTTATGGTTTTTGTTCAGTTTACCTCTAATTACAATTGGCGCATCAACCACAGCTCTATTTCATGTTATTGATAAAATAATTGATGATAAGTCTACTTATTTATTTCGTGATTTCTGGAAGAGCTTTAAGAATAATTTTGTACAAAGTCTCTTAATTTCTGCAATAATATCTATATTTTTATTTATTTTATTGATGAATATTTTAAATATTAATTTACTTGGTTCTATTGCTAAGGTATTTATTATAGTTCAATTTATTGCATTGATAGAGTTACTTATTTTAGTCATTTACGTATTTCCTATTCTCTCTAGATATTCATTAAAGACTATTGAAGTATTAAAAATGGCCTTCTTTATGGCAAACCGTCATCTGTTAACTACTATTTTATCTTTGTTTATTCCTATTATAATCTTCTTTTTAGTTTATTTAAGTCAATTCTTTTTATTCTTTTCTATCAGTTTATATTCCTTGATGAGTATGTATATTATAAAAAGGGTTTTTAACAAATATGAGCTAAAGCAGTTAGACAGTTAGATTAATTATTGAATTATATTTATTTAAAAGGAGTGATTTTTTTGTATAAATATAAAGTAGTTATTATTGATGATGAACCTTGGATTTTAGAAGGAATCTTTCAAACTTTTGCTTGGGAAAAATATGGTTTTAAAGTTATTAAGAAATTAACGAGTTCGATAGAAGGGCTGGACATAATCTTAAAGGAAAAGCCCGATGTTGTTTTTACTGATATAAGGATGCCAGAAATCAGTGGAATTGAGTTAATGAAGTTAGTCCGTAAAGAGGGACTAGATACAGAGTTTATTATCATTAGTGGTTTTGATGACTTTTCCTATGCTCAAGATGCTTTAAGGCAAGGAGCCTTTGATTATCATTTAAAACCTATTAAAGCGAATGTAGCTGAGAAGATATTGGGGGATTTAGCTAAAATCTTGGAAGATAAAAGAGCTGATACCCTGACTAAGCAATTTGAAGAATTAGTAGAAGGAGAGGCTAATATAGAGGAGAAGTTAAAGAAGTTTGGTTTTAAAGAAGAAAGTACTTATTATCAAGTTATAGTGGCAATTGTTGAATCAGCTTCCTTAGAAGGTGATTTTATTTCATTTCCTGAGGGTATTACTCCCCTTAAGATAAAATTAAGTGATAGTAAATATTTTTATTTAATTGGTACTGATTATGATATTTATAAACAGGTTGAATTAACTATAAAAGAAAATATCAATGTAGGAATTAGCTCCTTAGCAAAAAATCTTGCTGACCTTGGCAAATTATTTCGGCAGGCTAATCAAGCTGCTTATAATAAATTCATATATCAAGAGAATGGTATTTATAGATATCAAGAGCAGAATATAGAGAAGATTAACAATATAATAGAAGAGATGTTTTTACAAGTTGAAAATAAAAATTATAATGGAATTGAATTTATTTTAGATAGTTTTCCCAGTGTGGCTGAGGATAATGAACTGTTTATAAATGATATCGTTTATTTCTGGAATCAGATGGTAGCACACCTTAATGAAAATCTGTCAGATGAATTACAGAGGATAGATTTGGAGTTTTTAGAATATGAGAATATTCTCGATAGATTTGAAGATATTGAATCTCTCTGTCAATATCTCGAGGATATTTTTATCTCTTTAAATCAAGGAGCTGAGATTACTGAAGAGGGAATTGATAATAAGAGCTTTAGAGCTATGATAGAATATATTGAAGAAAATTATCACAGAAATTTATATTTAAAGGATCTTGCTAATAAATTCTTCTTTAATCATACTTATTGCTGTCATTTATTTAAGAAGTTCACAGATAAGACCTTCTCTCAATACTTAACTGACTTAAGAATGAAAAAGGCAAAAGAGTTATTAAAAGATTCATCTCTTAGTATTTCTGAAGTAGCTAATAAAGCTGGTTATAATGACTACTATTATTTTAATAAGGTTTTTAAGAAATATTATGGGATCACACCTTACCAACATAGAAAGGGAATTGAATAGTTTATAGGACTTTTATTTAGGAATTGAGCTGTCTAGTAATCTTTTATGAGGGGGAAAATATGAGAGAGTTTAGGAACTTTAAATTAAGGAGGCAGATTGCTTTTTTGATTGGTATTGCAATTATTTTAATTGTTATGATTAGCTCTCTTTCTTATATAAATTTATACTATACAATGAAAAAGAAGGCTAAAGACTATACTACTAGTAGTATTAATCAATTAGAAGATAATTTAAAAATTATTAAGAAAGATATCAAAAATGTAGGAAATCTAATCGCTTATAATAGAGTTGTTCAAGAGTTTTTAACTTATGATGAGCCTCTGTATAAAGTCAGATTGAATAATTTTATAGAGAATATGTTCAATTATATAGCAAGTTTAAATGATAGTATTATTGATATAGCAATTATTAAAAAGAAAGGTAGTTTAAGTAGCTTTTTTCTGCATATTGATTATCATGATTATATGAAACTAGAAGAGCAGTATAAGATCACTAGTAAAGATTTTACCAAACCTATATTTGTGACAGATATGGAGAATGGGAGAGATCACCTCTTTTATATAATGCCTATTTTTAATATTTATGATAGTTCTTATGTAGAAAATAAGATAGGGACTATTATAATATATTTTAATATTAATGATATTAGGAGTCTTATTAAGAAGCTTGCTATTTCAGATAAGACCTTTTTTGGAATTACAGATCAGAATGATAGGATTATAACATCCAATTTAGAAGAAGAAGAAGGAAATCTTTTTGAAAAATATGGTTATTACATTGATAGAGCAGATATGAATCCAATTATTCAAGAAAGATATGTACCAGATCTTGCTTGGAATATTATTAGTATTATCCCTACTAAAGAAGTCACCAAAGAATTATCATTTTTCAGATTATTGATTTTAATAATCGGGCTGATTATGGTGATGCTATTATTAGCTATTGGTTTTGTAATTAATCGTAATATTACAAGTCCAATCTCTACTATGGTTGATTCTATTAATCAAATTGGTGATGAACATTTAAAACAATATATCACAACACCCGTAACAGAAGAAGTTAAAGGTATAAAGCGTCAGATAGATTTAGACTTAGAGGGTGAAATAGGTTTTATTGCTAAAAATATAAATAAAATGCTTTACAAGATAGAGACTATAACTCAAGAAAATATTAAGAGTCAAAAAAATTTATATGAGATGAAGTTGCATAAAAAACAGGCGCAAATCTCTGCATTACAGAGTCAAATCAATCCTCATTTTTTATACAATACCTTGGAATGTATGAGGAGTATAGGTTATGTCTATCAAGTTGAAGAGATTATTGATATAGCTACAGCTATGGCAGAGATATTTAGATATAGTATTAAGGGAGCAAATTTTGTTAATATAAGTGATGAGATTGGAATTATTGAAGAATACTTAAAGATTATGAATATAAGGTTTAGAGGTAAATTTGCGATTGATTTAGAGATTGAAGAGGAGTTACTAGATAGGAAGATGCCTAAGATGATCTTACAGCCTATTGTAGAAAATGCTATTTATCATGGTTTAGAATCAAAAGAAGGTAGAGGAAAATTGACTATTGAAGGAACATCTACTCAAAAGAATGTAATTTTTAAAATAAAGGATAATGGAATAGGAATTGCTGCCACTGAGCTAAAAGTTTTAAAGGATTATTTAAAAGGTGAGTTTGAAGATGATATCCATACATCTCAGAAGAGAAGTATTGGCATGTTAAATATTAATAGAAAAATAAAACTCTTCTTTGGGAAAGAGTATGGATTAGAGGTAGATAGTAAGAAGGATGTGGGTACGGAAGTTATAATAAGACTGCCTTCATAGGTTCATGATAAGGTATCTAAGCTAGTTACAAAGAAACCTAAAGCTTATACATTTAATCTTAACTTAGAAAAAAGTATAATTAACTTATAAGAAGTTTATCGCTAAATAATAACTAATATAAGTCTAAGAGTTCATCGACCTATAGGTTCGTGAATCTAGAATAAAATTTAGCCATAATGCTATATAGAGATAATGCTACACTTTTTATAATGATAAATTTACTAGCCACAGGTTTCAACCTGTGGTGATGATGACATGTTACACTACGGGTTAAAACCCGTAGCTAAAACTTAAAGTGTCGTAATATAACCATTAAGTTTCATTTTAAATTCACCACCTATATTATAGATAAACAAGTCTAAAATGAAATAAATCAAAACCTTTCATACCTCACTCTAACTCTCTCCTACCTTAGGAGAGAGGACTAAAGCATCTTTTATTCCCCTCTCCTGATATGAGGAGAGGGGTTAGGGGTG
>Ga0163226_1000139_pt1 | contig 14204 bp, 12 predicted proteins | sample MSEWel2016_07_13_2_FD_113144 | JGI IMG/M metagenome (GOLD analysis project Ga0163226, IMG submission 113144) | Subsurface microbial communities from deep shales in West Virginia, USA - MSEEL Well Study Marcellus 5H_2016_07_13 ...
GGAATGGATGATGTGGCTATCTGCACTGAATTAGGTAGATTTATGTTAGGACCTTACGGTCATCTTGTGACTACTGCAATCCATGAGAAAAATATCCATAAAGATTATATTGGATTAGATGCTTGTGCTGCAAACTTAATGCGCCCTGCTATGTATGGTGCTTATCACCATATCACAGTAATGGGTAAAGAAAATGAACCTAATGATCACAAGTATGATGTGACAGGTGGATTATGTGAAAATAATGATAAATTTGCAATAGATCGGATGCTACCAAAGATTGATAAAGGCGATCTAGTAGTCATTCATGATACTGGTGCCCATGGTTTTGCAATGGGATATAACTATAATGGTAAGCTACGTTCTGCAGAGGTTCTTCTAAAAGAAGATGGATCAACTCAGCTAATAAGAAGAGCAGAGACACCTGAAGATTATTTTGCAACATTGGATATATAAATCTATTCTATTGATTAATATAAATTAAAGGAGGCCTATCTGGCCTCCTTTAATTTATCTATCTTTATTCAAATTCCTCCAAGAACTCTTCATATCCCTCTTTTTCTAATTTATCTTTAGGAATAAACCTTAAAGCAGCTGAATTAAGACAATACCTTAGCCCTGTTGGCTCTGGACCATCTTCAAAGACATGACCCAAATGTGAGTCTGCTTCCTTGCTTCGCACCTCTATTCTAGTAGAAAATAGCTTATGATCCTCTTTCTCTACAATATTCTTCGCAACTAGAGGTTTAGTAAAGCTAGGCCAGCCACTTCCCGATTTAAACTTGTCCTTGGAGCTAAATAAAGGTTCTCCTGAGACTATATCTACATAAATTCCTTCATCATAATTATCCCAATATTCATTTTTAAAAGGAGCTTCTGTACCTTCCTCTTGAGTAACTTTATATTGTATATCGGTCAACTTCTTTTTAAGCTCTTGTTTAGACATCCTTTTTACCTCCTCTTTAATTTTTTAATAAGTAATGACCTGTAAACTTAAAATCAAGTATATCGTTAATAGTATCATAGCGTAAATAGATTATTATTTCAAACCAAAGCATCTATAGAAGAAAGAAGAGGGTGATTACAATGTATTGTAATCACCCTCTTCAAAGATTAGTATATTCACTTTTATTTCTATTTATATACTTTTAATGTTTAAAGTGTCTTCTACCTGTAAACACCATGGCAATTCCATGCTCATTACAAGCTTCAATTACTTGTTCGTCTCTGATAGAACCACCTGGTTGAATGACAGCTTTGATTCCCTTCTTAGCAGCTTCTTCGATAGCATCTGGGAATGGGAAGAAAGCATCTGAGGCTACTACTCCACCCTCTTGGCGTCCATCAGCCTTCATTCCAGCAATAATCATTGAATCAACTCGGCTCATCTGACCAGCTCCTACACCTACTACCATCTGATCCTTCGCCATCACAATGGCATTAGATTTAACATGCTTAACTACCTTCCAAGCAAATAATAGGTCTTGCAATTGCTCTTCAGTAGGCTTAACCTCAGTTACTACTTTTAATTCATCCTCAGTAGTTTCAACTACATCTCTATCTTGAACCAATAATCCACCAGTTACCTTCTTCATATCATAACCTGGCTTTTCACGATTGATAAATAAGTCACCAGTCTCTAAGATTCGTACATTCTTCCATCTAGCTTTAAGAATCTCTAAGGCTTTATCAGTATAACCAGGAGCTATTACAACCTCGACAAACTTACCTTCTCCTGCAATCCCCTTAGCCACATCCTCTGTCACCTCACGATTAAGAGCTACGATACTACCATAAGCAGATAATGGATCTCCTGCATAACCTTTCTCATAGGCTTCTAATAAAGTATCTCCAACTCCCATACCACAAGGGTTAGCATGCTTAATTACTGCAACCGCAGGCTTATCAGTAAACTCTTTGACTAATTCAAAAGCACCATTAGTATCATTGATATTATTAAAGGATAGCTCTTTACCATGATGTTGCTTAGCTGTAGTGATTGAAGGTTCAGTAAGATCTTTCTCCTTATAAAAAGCAGCCTGCTGATGTGGATTCTCTCCATATCTTAAATCAGAGATCTTCTCATATCTATCTAGCATAACCTCTGGCAATCCTTCATCATCTTTTAACTGCTTAGCCAAATAATCTTGGATTAAATGGTCATATTGTGCTGTATGATGGAAGGCCTTATAGGATAGCTCCATCTTTCTGTCAACAGCTAAAGCAGTATCATTAGCTTCTAATTCTTCTAAGATTCCAGTATAATCACTTGGGTCAACAACTACTGCTACATCATTGAAGTTCTTGGCAGCAGAACGGATCATAGTTGGACCACCGATATCGATATTCTCGATAGCCTCCTCTAAAGTAACACCTTCCTTAGCAATAGTCTCAGCAAAAGGATAGAGGTTACAGACAATCAAATCAATCGGCTTAATCCCTTCAGCCTTAATCTGCTTCATATGCTCCTCATTATCTCTAACTGCTAAGATACCTCCATGTACTGCAGGGTGTAAAGTCTTAACCCTTCCATCCATCATCTCTGGAAAGTTTGTCACCTCACTGATTCCTATTACAGGTAACCCCTCTTCCTTTAGCTTTCTAGCAGTTCCACCAGTAGAGATTAAGCTAACACCTAACTTATGTAGTCCTTTGGCAAACTCAACAATCCCCTCTTTGTTAGAAACACTCAACAATGCTTGACGAATCTTAGCCATTAATTCTCACTCCCCCTTATTTTTAGTTTACAGTGTACAGTTGACAGTTTACAGTAAAATAATTCATATACTATTGATTTCTTAACTTTAGTCTTTTATTCCTTTGATCTAATAAAATAACTTTAGTTTTATAACTGTTCACTCTCAACTGCCTTTATCTTTACTTTCCCATCCTTTACTTCCACTCTACCTTCACTGAACAATCTAATTGCTTCAGGGTAGATTCGATGCTCTTCTACTAAAATTCTCTTAGCCAAAGTCTCCTCTGTATCATCATCCTTGACAGGTACCGCTGCCTGTAGAATAATTGGACCTGTATCCATCCCTTCATCAGCAAAATGAACGGTACAGCCAGCCAGCTTGACCCCATAATCTAAGGCCTGCTTTTGAGCATGTAAGCCTGTAAATGATGGTAATAAAGAAGGATGGATATTCATCACTCTATTTCGATAGTATCTCACAAAATATGGGGTCAATATTCTCATAAATCCTGCCATTACTACTAACTCTACTCCATGCTCCTTAAGTACATCTATCATTGCCTGTTCAAAGTTCTCTTTACTATCATAAGCTTTAGGATTAATGTATTTATTAGCTATACCATACTTAGCTGCTCTATCTAATGCCTTAGCTCCTGCTTTATCACTAATAACTACTTTAATCTCAGCCTGTAGCTCTCCTGCTTCTATACTATCTATAATTGATTGTAAGTTACTTCCCCGTCCTGAAGCCAATACTCCAATCTTTAACATCTACTCCACCTCAATCTTTACAATGTGGGTGCTTAGTGTCAGTGTGAGTTTAGATAATAATTTCTTCACTCCCACTCTCCACTCACACTCACACTATTTAATTTCGACTTTTTTGTCTCCTTCTTGCACCTCACCGATTAAATAAGCCTGCTCGCCTAACTTATTAGCCTCTTCAACTACAGCATCTGCTTCTTTGGCAGGAACTATCAAAACCATACCGATTCCCATATTGAAGGTACGACACATCTCTCTATCTTCTATCTTACCAAGTTTTTGCATGATATTGAATATCTCTGGTACGTCCCAACTAGATCTATCTAAGACAACCTTAGTATTATCAGGTAAGACTCTAGGAATATTCTCGATTAATCCCCCACCAGTAATATGAGCAATACCTCTAATTTGATACTTGTTAATTAACTCTAAAACAGGCTTAACATAGATTCTAGTAGGTGTTAATAGCTCCTCACCTAAAGTAGCCTCTAAGCCTTCTAATTGACTATCAACATCATAGTCTTCTATCTCAAAAAAGAGCTTACGTACTAGAGAATAACCGTTACTGTGAATACCATTAGAAGCCAGTCCAATTACTTTATCTCCAGCTTGAATCTTCTCCCCAGTGATTACCTTTGGCTTATCAACAATCCCGACTACAAAGCCACCTGCATCATACTCACCATCACTATAAAAGTCTGGCATCTCAGCAGTCTCTCCACCAATTAGAGCTGCACCTGACTGCTGACAGCCTTCTGCAATTCCTTTAACGATATCCTCAACTTTATCAGGATTTAATTTGCCTGTTGCCAGATAATCTAAGAAGAATAATGGCTTAGCACCTTGAGCTAGGATATCATTGACACACATAGCTACCAAATCTATCCCCACAGTGTCATGCTTATCCATCATAAAGGCCAACTTCAACTTAGTACCCACACCGTCAGTTCCTGATACTAAGACTGGCTGCTCATAGCCACTTAAATCTGGTGCAAATAAACCGCCAAAGCCGCCTAAATCAGTCAGTACCTCTGGTCCAAAGGTAGCTTTAACATGCTTACCCATCTTACTTACTGCAGCTTCTCCCGCTTCAATATCTACTCCAGCATCTTTATAAGATAATCCCATTTTACTTCACCCCGTTTTATCAGTTTATAATGTACAGTATAGAATTGACAGTTAAAATCAACACCTTAAAAACCCTAATTGTAAATTGTACATTGCTAATTATCAATTTATTCTTCTAATGCGTACTTATCAGTTCCTCTACCTATTGGATAATCCCCATTAAAGCAAGCAGTGCAATAATCAAATCCTTCAGCCTTAATTGAGTTCAATAAGCCCTCTATACTCACATAGGTTAAAGAATCTGCACCAATATAATTAGCAATCTCCTCAACACTATTATGAGCAGCAATTAGCTCTTGTCGTCTAGAGGTATCTAAACCATAATAGCAGGACTCAATTACAGGAGGTGATGAGATAGCAAAGTGAATTTCACTTGCTCCCGCTTCTCTCATCATTCTAATAATTTGCTTACTAGTAGTACCTCTAACGATAGAGTCATCAATTAAGATAACTCTTTTTCCTTCAACAATCTCTCTAATTGGGTTTAATTTTACCCTTACCTTTAAATCTCTAATCTCTTGGTTAGGTTGAATAAAGGTTCTTCCTACATATCTATTTCTTAAAATCCCCTTCTCATAAGAAATTCCTGACTCTTCAGCAAAACCTATTGCTGCTGAAATGCCTGAGCTTGGTACAGGAACTACAATATCAGCCTCAACATCCATCTCTCTTGCTAGCTGGCGCCCCATCTCTTTACGGGCTAAATGAACATTCTGACCACCAATTACACTATCAGGACGGGCAAAATAGATAAACTCAAAGACACAAAATCTAGAAGGCTGTTCTTCACTATAAAAACGACTAGTAATCCCATCTTTATTAATAATAACCATCTCACCAGGTTTAATATCTCGAATCAACTTAGCTCCAATGATATCAAAGGCACAGGTCTCTGAAGCTACTACATAAGCATCTCCTAATTTTCCTAAAGATAATGGTCTAAAACCATGAGGGTCACGAGCAGCAACTAAATTATCTCCAGCCATTGCAATTAGACTATATGCACCTTTAACCTGTTGTAAACTATGCATTAAAGCCTCAACAATATTATCCTTAAAGGAACGAGCTACTAAATGGGCAATAACCTCTGTATCTAGAGTAGAGTGGAAGATAGAACCTTGATTCTCTAAATTCAATCTAATCTCTGAACTGTTAATCAGATTACCATTATGAGCGATAGCCAAATCTCCCTTGATTGAGTTAGTCAATAAAGGTTGAGCATTTGCTAATAAGCTTGAACCAGTAGTGGAATAACGAACATGTCCAATTGCTACCTCTCCCTTTAAATCTGCCAAAATATCTTCATTAAAAATATTGTTAACTAAACCCATTCCTTTATAGATATTAAATTTTCCTCTATGATTAACACAAATTCCTGCACTCTCTTGTCCACGATGTTGGAGGGCATGTAAGCCTAAATACGATAGTGTAGCTACATCAGTAGTTGAATTAGGATCATAAATCCCAAATACACCACATTCTTCTTCCATCTTATCTACTGGCATTCTCTCTTGGAGCGGATACTCTTTTTCCATCCTATTTCATCTCCTTCTAAGTTCACTAATTAGCAACTAATAACAAATTAAAAAATTTAACAATTATTATTAAATTTAATCACTGATTACTCGTTAGCTGTTACTGCCTTCAAGCCTTTTTAAAATCTCTTGGTAAGCACCTTCTACTTCTCCTAAATCTCTACGGAAACGGTCCTTATCTAACTTCTTTTTAGTCTTGCTATCCCAAAAACGACAAGTATCAGGAGAGATTTCATCACCTAAATAGACTTGTCCATCTGCACCTTTACCAAACTCTAATTTAAAGTCTACTAAGTCTATACCTTTATCTGCTAAAAAGTCTACTAATATTTCATTGATTTTAAAAGCTAAATCCTTAATAGTATCTAGTTCTTCTTTTGTAGCCAATTCCTCTGCATAAATGTGATATTCATTAATCATTGGGTCTCCCAATTCATCACTCTTATAATAAAATTCTAAAACTGGCTTTTTAAGTTCAACTCCCTCTTCTAGTCCTAACCTCTTAGCAAGACTTCCAGCAGCAATATTTCTCATTACTACCTCTACTAAGATAATATCTAACTTCTTAGTTAAAACATCAGTTTCATTAAGTTGTTCTACTAAATGTGTAGGAATACCTTTCTCTTCTAATAATTCAAAGAAGATAGTAGAAATTTTAGCATTTAACTTACCCTTTTCACTAATCTGACCCTTCTTCTCACCATTAAAAGCCGTTGCATCATCTTTGTATTCAACAATTACCTTATCAGTGTCTTCGGTACTATAAATCTTTTTAGCCTTTCCTTCATAAAGCATCTCTATTTTTTCCATTAAGATACACTCCCTAAGTTCTATTTTAGTTTACAGTGTACAATTGACCGTTGACAGTTAAGTTCAAAACCATTAAACCTATTAAAATATATAATTGAATTTTTTAACTGTAAACTGTAAACCGTCAACTGTTAACTAGAAAAGTATTATTTTACCTTTCTATTACCCCAACTCTATACCTAACTTTTCACTCCAATACTCTACAACTTTTTCTGTCTTCTCTGAAGCAATCCCGATATACTTTTCTGGATTGATTAATAATTCCATCTGTTTATCAGTTAGTCTATCCCAATAAGGCTTTAATTCGTCGCTTTTTTGGATTAATTCTCTTAAAGTCTCACCCGTTTGTTGAGATTCTAGAGTCATTTTCCTTACTGCTTCATGAGCATCAGGATGACCATAGGAAGCCAACAGGATATAAAGCGGTTCTGCTACTATCATCTCTTTATTCATTTCAAAGTTTCTCTTAATATTTTCATGGTCTACTACTAGCTTTTCACATACTCTGATTAAGCGATTTACCGAGGATAATAGACCTACTATAATTTCGGGTATAAATCTACTAGAAGCCGAATTAGTTAAATCTCTTTGATGTTCTGATAACTGATCTTGATAGACTGTTACCATATGTGGCATGAAGGCTTTCCACATACTCTTAACATTCTCATAATTGATTGGGTTTCTCTTATGAGGCATAGTTGAAGAACCAACTTGATCCTTTCCGAAGTGTTCACCAACTTCACCAATCTCGGAACGCTGTAAGTGGCGCATATCATCACTAAAGCTTGCTAATACTCCAAAAGCAGAGATTAATGAATGGACAAAATCAGTGATATACTCTGGCTCTACAATTTGAGTAGAATGGGTACTTGCTTTTAATCCCATTTCTGCTAAAACATCAGCCTCAAATTCTTCAGGTTTATCAAAGAATAGGTGGCTTGCATTATAAGCACCTACAGCTCCAGATATCTTTCCTCTTAGATTCTTGGCACTCTCTTCTACTGCTTGAATCTTATTAGCAAAACGGCTGACATACTCCGCTACTGCAAAGCCAAAGGTAACTGGTACTGCATGCTGCCCATGAGTTCTACCAACTTGAACTGTATCTTTCTCTCTTAAAGCAATCTCCATTAAAACCTTTTCTAACTTTTTTAAGGTTGGTACAATTAACTCTTCAGCAGTCTCTTTATACCTTAAAGAGTTGGCTGTATCGACTATATCAAAAGAGGTGGTTGTAAAATGAATATAAGGCTTAGCATCTTCACTAACTCTTTTTTGAATACAATTGACTAAAGCTCTAATATTATGTCTAGTCTTCTTCTCTTCAGCATATACTTCCTCTGGACTAAGCTCACTTATAGCCTGCTCAACTTCTTGAACTACTTTATCAGAACAGATTCCATTCTTAGCTAATGCTTTTACTAAAGCTAGTTCTACCTCTGATTGGTATCTTATCTTTGCTCTCTCGGATAAATATCTACTATACTCTTCAAACTCCTCACTTCTCATCGAATAGCGATGATCTAAAGGACTAATGTTATCAAAAATGCTACGACTTATCATCTTATACCTCCTATATAATTTCACTCTTTGATTTTTTATAAAAAAGCCTAATTATAACCTCCACTACTTTATTAGAAGGTATAATTAGGCATAAAATTCCCCAATAAACTTCCTCAAGTAGTCAGACAGTTTACGGCTGTCTGGTAGAAACGTGTAGGCCCTATCCCCACATATATACCGAGCAACAATATTCGTTTTTAATTTATTTACAACTCTATAATAACATATCAAAACTATTATATCAATAAATTAACGAATATTTTAATAGTTAACTATTAAAATATTCGTTATGATTATTTTTCTTTATCAGCTAAGTACTTCTCAGCACCTAAACTCTCCAATTTAGTTGCTACACCTTCAACCATCTCTTTCATATCAGCTTTATATTCCTTATACTTAACTCTCAATTCTTTATCTACTCCACCTAAGATTTGAACTGCTAATAATCCTGCATTTTTAGCACCATTAATTGCTACAGTAGCTACTGGCACCCCACCTGGCATCTGAACAATTGAGTATAATGAGTCAATTCCATTTAGAGTAGATGTCTTAACTGGAACTCCAATTACTGGAAGACTAGTAATAGCTGCTACCATTCCTGGCAGATGAGCTGCTCCACCTGCTCCAGCAATAATTACCTCTAAGCCTTTATCTTCTGCCTTTTTAGCATAATCATATAGTCGCTTAGGAGTACGATGAGCTGATACAACTGTAACTTCATAAGGCACTCCAAACTCTTCCATAATCTTCACAGCCTCTTTCATTACTGGTAAATCAGAATCACTTCCCATGATAATACCAACAAGTGGTTTCATAAATTTAATCCCCCTTTAATTAGTGTGTGTGAGTTAGCAAGTGTGACTAAAATCTTACAAGATGCTTAATTTCTTAAGCACCTACCCTCACTCACACTGACCACTCACACTAATTATTGCTCTCCAACAATTTTAATCACTTTACTTGCATCTTCTGCCTTCTTGATTGCTTCTATTAGATTATCACTTGTAACTGTAAAATGCCCCATCTTCCTCTTAGGCTTAGATATCTCTTTACCATAAACATGAACTTTAAGGGCAGTTTCTCTAGATGCCTCTACCATTCCCTCAACAATAGCTGCTCCTTGCTTCCCTTCTCCTAGAATATTTCTCATCACTATTGGTCGTAATAAAGCTGTCGCTCCTAAAGGTAATCCAGTAATTGCTCTAATATGCTGTTCAAATTGGGAAGTAATCGAACCTTCAATAGTATAATGCCCAGAGTTATGAGGTCTTGGTGCTATCTCATTAATTAATAACCTTTCATCTTCTGTTACAAACATTTCTATACAGAAGATACCTACACCTTCAAAGACCTCCATTACCTGATGAGCTAAGCTAATAGCATCTTCTTTAAGAGTATCTGAAATCTCTGCTGGCACTCTAGTTTCAATTAGGATACTATCTTGGTGATCATTCTCAGCGACAGGATAAACAGCTATCTCTCCATCAATTCCTCGACAAGCCAAGATAGAAATCTCTTTAATGAAGGGTACAAAGCGTTCTATCATTAGCGGTAAACTACCTGCTCCTAAACTTTCATAAGCTTGTACTACCTCATCTTGATTCTTAATTATTGCATTACCCTTACCATCATAACCTCCAGTACAGCTCTTTAGCATCATCGGGTAAGCAAACTCTTCTCCTGCACTTTTAATCTCATCTATATTTGAAACTGAAATAAAATCTGGAACTGCTATATTATTTACTGCTAATACCTCTTTTTGATTATATTTATTCTGTATTATCTCTAAGCTTTTGATAGTAGGGTAGATTTTATACCCTTCATCTTCTAACTCTTTTAATACTTCTACACCAATGTGTTCAAACTCATAAGTTATAACATCAGCTTTATTGGCCAACTCTCTAATAGCCTCTTCATCATCAAAATCAGCAACAATATGCTCATCAGCTATACTATGAGCAGGACAGTTTTTGGTTGGGTCTAAAATTATGATCTTAAAATCCATCTTCTTAGCTTCTAAAATCATCATCTTCCCTAGCTGTCCACCACCGATAATTCCTATCTTCTGCTTAGTTGGATCTATAAACATTTTAACACCTCACTTTGTATATAGTGTCAGTGTGGGTGTGAGTGTGAAAATAAAATCATTTTACTACTCACTACTCACTATTCACCCTACGAGTTCTATGAACTCTTCATGATGGGACATTTGAAATCTGGATTCCACGAAGAGTCTTTGTTTTTTTAAAGACTCGTAGAGAAAAATTCCCGACCGAATTTTTCCTATCCACTCATCACTTGTTACTCGTCACTATTATTTAATTGCTTTAGCTCCAATATCAGTTCTATAATGAGCATCAGCAAAATCTATCTTCTTAACCCCTTCATAAGCTCTATCAATAGTAGCTTGGTATCCATTACCTAAGGCAGTTACTCCTAATACTCGTCCGCCTGCTGTTACTAACTTGTCATCTTTAAAGTCTGTCCCTGCTTGAAAGACTATAATATCCTCAGCTTCAGCTTCTTTTATACCATTAATCTCTTTTCCTTTCTCATAAGCAACTGGATATCCACCTGAAGCCATAATTACACATACACTTGTCTGTTGTAACCATTCTACATCTACTCCATCTAGTTTCTCTTCAATTATTGCTTCCATGATATCTACTAAATCATTCTTTAATAGAGGTAATACCACCTCTGCCTCTGGATCACCAAGACGAACATTATATTCTATAACCTTTGCTTCTCCATCTACTATCATCAATCCACTGTATAGAACACCCTTAAAAGTAATTCCTTCTTTCTTTAAACCTTCAATAGTTGGTACTAAAATCTCTTCATAAACCTTTGCCATTAGTTCTTCTGTAGCTATCGGTGCTGGAGCATATGCTCCCATTCCTCCTGTGTTAGGACCTTTATCTCCATCATAAGCGGGCTTATGATCTTGAGACGGAATCATTGGAACAATAGTCTCTCCATCAGTAAAAGCTAAGACCGTTGCTTCTTCTCCAGCTAAGAACTCTTCAACTACGATTCGCTCTCCAGCCTCGCCAAACTTCTCATTGACCATAATCTCCTCTACAGCTTTCACAGCTTCATCTACAGTTTGAGCAACAATTACCCCCTTGCCTGCTGCTAACCCTTCAGCCTTAACCACAATAGGAGCCCCTTCTTTCTTAATATAATCAATAGCTTCTTTAGCATCAGCAAAACTCTCATACTTTGCCGTAGGAATATTATATTTTCTCATAAAGTCTTTAGAAAATACTTTACTACCTTCTAATTGAGCAGCTGCTTGATTGGGACCAAAAACCTTTAACCCCTCTTCCTCAAAAGCATCAACAACTCCTGCCACCAAAGGCGCTTCTGGTCCTACTACTGTCAAATCAATTTTTTCTTCTTTACCAAACTCAATTAGTTTATTAATATCAGTTGCTTCTATATCTATATTTTCAGCTAAATCTGCTGTTCCAGCATTACCTGGAGCTACATATATCTTCTCTACTCTCGTACTCTGTTTCAATTTCCAGACTAAAGCATGTTCACGACCGCCGTTACCTAGAACTAATATCTTCATCTAACCCCTCCATTTATATAATTTTATAGTTTCACGTGAAACATCTATCTTCTTTTATCATTATTTAAACATAGGAAAGCCCAGACAGGGAAACTCTACTAACTAAGAGTAGAACCTCCCCGCCTGGGCTTTTATCCCTTCGGTGTAATAACTGAGCATCTGTACCGCTTGGACCAGCCATTAAAACAGTTTACGATTTACAGTTTACGGTTTACAGTTAAATTCAAAATCTAAACTTAAAGAAATTAATTTTAAGACTTAACTGTCAACTGTACACTATCAACTGTCAACTATCCTATGCGGAACCCTAGGTACACTTCCCTCATAGTCAGGTAGTTTACGGCTACCTGGTAGATACTTGTAAGCCCTATTCTTACACTTATATGAGGCATATTCGACTATTCTAGTCATATAATAACAAATTAAAGTTCCTTAGTCAATAAAAATACGAATAATAGAATAAATATAAGAAATAAAATTCATCATATAATTAATTAAATATCACAACTTATCTAATCAATATACTTCTATTAAGGTTCAGGCCTTATCTCTTCATAACTATAATCTAATATTATATATAGAAACTGGTAAAGATGTTATATCAATAATTTTAAAACCAAAAGAACAAACAGGAATAATTTGTTGCCACGAATCGCATTAATCTTCACGAATTATTTCAAAATAATTTCAAACATTAAATTAGTTTTTTGATTTTATTCGTATTTAATTTGTGCTAATTCATGGCTAAATAAATTTAAATTCTTTTTCGTATTTTATATACAATTAAGTTTTATTCAATTTATGCTTATTTTACTTATTATTCTTTTCATATTCTAATATCCTATTATAAATCTTTTTTAATCTCTCATCATTTGGGTTATCCCGCATCTTTTTCTCTACTTGGGCTTTAGCATCTCCTAAATCTAACCTACTTTCTACATATCCTTTATCAATCCTTTTAGCTTTTAAATAATAACGATAAGCAGAAATATATTTACCCTTCCAAAAATAACTAGTTGCTAAATTAATATATGCCTTTATATAATTTTCTTTTAAAGATATAGCTTTCTTAAAGGCTTCTATAGCTTTATCGTATTTTTTTAATCTATAATAACTAGCACCTAGATTATTGTAAGCTACTGCATACCTTGGATTTATTTCTATTACTTCCTCAAATATCTTTATAGCTTCATTATAATCAGCAGATTCTAGCATGTGATATCCCTCTAAATTATATATTTTACACTCTATCATACTTTTATCATTAGCATAGACAATATTATTTAAGAATAATATGATTAAAGCTATTTTTACTACTAATAATAACTTTTTATAAAAATTCATAAACAATCTCCTTATATACAATTATATAAAAAGCTCACCTCCAATACTTGATGAAGTGAGCTTAGAAAAATCAATTCTCTATTTTATCAATATAAATTATTGATTCACACTAATAGTATATGTCCCCAAAACTTTTGCATGAATACTTGTATTAGCTGGAATAGCAGCTTTCTCTCCTTTCATAAGTAGAAAAGGAAGACAGATAAGAAGTCCAACTCCTAATGAAAGAGCAGCCTTGTCTTCTCCTTCATTATACATTTTTCCTGATAAAGCTATGTCTGTTCCATCCACAGCTTTTACACTATTAACACTTATACCTAGCTTACCTGCTTTTCCTAGCATTCCATTTCTTTCTGAATAAGTAACTGTACCTAATGCCAATGAGCCAGCTTTTATAACTGTATTTCCATCAACAACTACATCTTGTACAACAGTAAGAGTAACTTCATCTCCCATATGTAAATTAGATGGATTTAATGTATTTGTAGTTTTAACAAGTACCAAATTTCCTGCCATCAATTTAACTTCCTTTGCTGCAAATACTCCTTGAGGTACTGTAAATACTATAGAAAAAGTCAAAATTAATGTAAAGATAATAAATTTTAAAAATACCTTATTATTTCTCAATTTAATCCCTCCTAAATTATTAATATTGATTTTGCTTCATTGTAAAATCAAATTGAACTAAATAAAAAATTCCATAGTGGACCGAACTGTAATATAATTGAATCACCACAAAACAAAAAGATTACAGGAGGGTACACACTATGGATTACTCTAA
>Ga0163226_1000141_pt1 | contig 14108 bp, 5 predicted proteins | sample MSEWel2016_07_13_2_FD_113144 | JGI IMG/M metagenome (GOLD analysis project Ga0163226, IMG submission 113144) | Subsurface microbial communities from deep shales in West Virginia, USA - MSEEL Well Study Marcellus 5H_2016_07_13 ...
TCAGGAGAGGGGAATAAAAGATGCTTTAGTCCTCTCTCCTAAGGTAGGAGAGAGTTAGAGTGAGGTATGAAAGGTTTTGATTTATTTCACTTTAGACTTGGAGATCTATATAGATAAACAACTTTAGAATGAAATCTAAAACCAACCTCACCTCTAACCCCTCTCCTCCTATCAGGAGAGGGGAACAAATGTTTTAATCCTCTCTCCTAAGGTAGGAGAGAGCTAGAGTGAGGTCTGAAAATGATTTTAAAATTTTTAAATTACACTTTAAAGTTGGACATCTATAGTCACTCAACTCTATAATAAAATTTAAAGATAATATTATAAATATATAAGTTGAACTAATGTTTTTCTTAAAGAATTAAAAATCTTTAAAGAAATTATCATTTTAAATATTATCTTCAATAACCCAGAACCTTAAATAAAGCTTTAAATACTTTTAAAAAACAAGCTGCAGTTCCAAAGAGAGATTCTCTAGTAATTTAACAATCCTATTTAACCATTCTTATAAAAGGTTACAGACTTAACCTCTACCATAAAATTAATTCTGTAATATTCTTCTTTTAGATTTAATTACTTATATATTACAGTCTAATTGGATATGATATCAGTATAGTAAAATTGTTATATAGGTTAAATAGGATTCTTAAACAGTCAAAGTATCTGCTTTTTAATAGTATTGTTAAATAAAGGCTAAAAGATTCTCCAATATATTCTGATCTATTTAAATTATTAACTTATACCAGAAGATATAAGAGAATATAAAATCCTAAGCTTTACTCCCCATTGATATTTATCACCCTCTAAGGGTAAGACTATTATTTCTAACCGTTTAGAAATTCACCTAAAATAAAAACCCTCTTTTTCTAACCGATTAGAAAACGGGCAAATAAAAAATAATAATTTTTTATTAATTTAATTATATACCTCTTAATATCCAATGTCAATATATTGTTAGCATCCTATATGGCTATTATATTAATTTAAAACTAAATAGCTCTCTTATAATAGAGATATTTAAGTTTAACGATAACTTATACTAAGATAAGATAAAAAGATACATTCAAAAAAAGAGCATCTATTTTATAGATGCTCTCAATATATTTGTCATCAATTTAATTATAATCTTATTTTCAGTTAGAGTCTTATAGTATTGTACAGGGACTAATTAAAGAAAATGTGATTTTCTTTGTTATATGATTCTTTAGCTTTTCTTACATTGTCATCAATTTTCATACCTTCATCAGTGACCTTTTTTAAGAAATTAAACATAGTTACTAACATCTTTACATCACCCTTTCTTATAGTCTTGTATTCTTATAGAGATTATAGTTACATTATACACATTATCAAAAAAAATGCAACTATTTTTTTGATTTTTTATCATAAAATCAGTATATACCTATACAGAAGAGTATAGTTTTGTTAAAGCCTGATATTTTATCCCCTTCAAATCACTCGGCTATATTGAGCCTTATACAACTCATAATAAAAACCTTTTTGCTCAATTAACTCATCATGGCTACCTAGTTCAACAATTTCACCATTATCAATTACCATAATCCTATCAGCATTTCTAATCGTTGATAGTCTATGGGCTATTACAAATGCTGTTCTTCCTTCTAACAGAGCATCAGTAGCTTTCTGTACTAATATTTCTATCTTAGTATCAATACTTGAAGTGGCTTCATCAAGGATTAAGATAGCAGGATCAGAAAGTAATGTCCTGTATCATTATTTACAATTTATTCAGTTAATACTAGCCAACCAGTGACTTCTCTGCCCACTTTCTACTATTCCATCTAAATAGCATACAGACCCCTCTAATCCATTCATCTAGCATGAAAGCTGCCCACATTCCAGGAAGGCCATAGCCTAAAACCACACCAAAGAAGTATCCTCCACCAACTGCAACTATCCACATAGAGATGATTGCCATAACTACAGGAAAGATTACATCTCCAGCCCCCCTTAAGCCATTGATTAAGACAATATTGAAGTTCCGACCAGGCTCTAAAAAGGCATCTACCATCAGGGTTGTTGCCCCCAACATGATAATCTTAGTGTTATCAGTATAAAAGGACATGAATGATTTTCCAAAGAAGAATAGAATAATCCCACCTATTACTGAAAAGACCATAGCAATTCTGAAATTCTTAAAACCAGTATGATAGGCCTCTTCTATCTTATTAGCTCCTACTAGTTGCCCAATCATAATCTGATTTGCTTGACCTATAGCCAATGAAAATAACATTGCAAAGGAGACTATTGTCCAGACATAGGTTCTGGTGATATAAGCCACTTCTCCAAGATTAACTAAAATAATACTCATCAGTACCGTCTGGGATAAACTATAGGACATATTCTCCATTGCCGCTGGAAACCCTACCTTAACCAATCTTTTAAGCACTATTACAGGCTTCTCATTCAAATGTGTAAACATCTTAATTGAAAGTACCTTCTTTAATAATAATGTAAAAGCAGCAATCGTTGCACATATTCTACTGAAAGTAGTTGCAATTGCTACCCCTTTAACCCCTAAAACTGGTAGCCCAAACAATCCAAATATGAAGACTGCATCTCCAAAGATATTTAAAATATTCATTACTACTGTTATCATCATACATTCTGTAGTATAACCATGGCTTCTTAAGATAGCTGTTAGCGTATTTAATATAGCCTGAAAGAACAAAGCCCCTCCTACTATCTTCATATACTCAGAGGCATACTTTATCAAATCTGCTGTAACTCCCATTTTAATTAATATTAGATCTCCAAAGGCTACCATGACAATACTAATAACTATCCCTAGCAATAGGTTAACAACAAGGGATACAGCACTTACCTTCTCTACCTCTTCTTTCTGTCTAGCTCCAACATTTTGAGCTACTAATACTGCCGTACCTGCAGAGATTATGGCAAATATGATATTCAAATTCCCAATAATCTGATTAGAAGCCCCTACAGCTCCAGCAGCTCTATCATCAAACTGACTTAACATAAAGATATCTGCTACCCCTAGTAGCATAAATAATAGAATTTCAATAAAAATTGGTCCTGCAAGTTGATATAAATTCTTTCTCTTTTCCATCTCTTATATTACTCCTTTTTATTAAATATTATATTAACTATTTGATTATATCTCTATATTAAGTCTTTTATATCAATAATTTTTAACTAGATTATAATCCAAATAGTCTCTTCTTATAGGGAGATATTAAATTTTTATTTATAATTAAAACTTAATATTATTCCATAGTATAGTCATCTAACTTTAGAATGAAACAATAGATAGTGCGACACTTTGTGTCGAGTGTGAGCTATGAATGTGAGTGTGTGTAAAACTTCTTTTTATGGGATTTATTCACACTCACACACCCACTCACGCTAATTTTAAAAGTGTCCCAATATCCCCATTAAGTTTCATTGTTGAATTCACATACCTATATTAATCTAATACTTAACTAAAGAAATCACTTAGATGACTTTGTTTAAAGATATTTATATATTAAAATCTCCAACTAATGTCTGTAGGCGATTAGACATACTAGCCATATTTTGAGAAGAACTAGCCACTTCTTTAGACATAGAGTCTATATTCTCTGAACTAATTATTAACTCACTACTATTTTCTTTTAATAGCTGTACTACATTGTCGGTTTCATTAATTTGTAAAGAAGTATTCTCTATCGAAGACCTAATCTGCTTAAAGACCTGACCTGTATCCTGAACTATTTTCTTCCCTTCTGCAGTCTTAATTTCTACCTTCTTAATAGCTTCTAATCCAACATCAGATTTATTCTGAGTCTCTGTAATTATACTGGCAATCTTATTTGTTGCTTGAGAGGTCTCTTCAGCAAGGCTTCTAATCTCATCTGCAACTACCGCAAATCCTCGACCATGCTCTCCAGCCCTAGCTGCCTCTATCGCTGCATTTAGAGCAAGTAAATTTGTCTGTTCTGCCACACTAGTAATTAGACCTATTATCTGGCCAATCTCCTTAGAGTTATCATTTAAACTATTAATCATCTTCACTGCCTTAACAACCTCTTGATTAATCTCTTCCATATTATCATTTATCTTCTCTATATTGCCATCACCAACTTCAGCCTCTAAATCAGCCTCTTTAGACAACTCAGTCATACTATGACTACTTGCTGAAAGTTGTTTAATACTAGCTGCCATCTCTTCTAGAGCATAGTTTGTATTCTCTATAGTTGCACTGCTCTCTTCAGCAGAGGCTGATAGCTCTTGACTATAAGCTGATATATCATCTATTGCTTCTAATAGATCACCTACCATATTACTTAAATTACGCCTCATATCATTAAGATTAGCAAATAGCTTACCAATTTCATCACTCGATTTAACTTCTAAATCAGCTATATTTAAATTTCCTGAAGAGATATCTTGGGCAAATCTCATAGCTTGAGTAATTGGAGTAGTAATATATTTAGCACAAGCAATGGCTATACCAACTGATAATAAAGTCCCTATCAAAGCAATAAGAATAATTACATTTCTAATTCTTCTAGCAGAAGAATTAATCTTATCTATAGGAATTGTACTGGCTAAATATAGATTAGCCCCATCAATCTTATTTATGATCTGATAGTTATGGTCCACAATTTGAGCTTTAGCTAATACCCCTTTATCCATCTGGGTTAAATACCACTTATTCTTTATCTTAACTGTTAACAGCTCTTTATTTTGATCCTTTAAAATAATCCCTTCCTTATTAACTAAAGAAGCATTACCATAATCACCCAATGAAGTCTCTAAATTCTTCTCAAATAAATCAAGAGAAATTCCTATTACTAAATAACCTATTATCTTTTTTTGTGAATCACTCTTATGTATTGGAAGATTTAATAATAATACAGGCTCTTCTTCTATATATATTAAATCCCCAAAGTTTAAATCTTTATATCGATCAGTGGTCAAACTTTTTCCAATATATTTTCTAGCCAATTTTCTATCACTTAATGAATTTACTCTAGAATCTGCAATAACTATACCTTCTTTGTTTGTTAAATAGGCCCATTTTGAATATTCAATCTGTTCTAATGCTACTTTGAGCTGTTTACCTGTCTTATATACAAAGGAGTCATTAAAGAGAAATCCTTTAAAGGTAAGTTGTCCAGTAGCTGTCATTAACTTAGCATCCTCAGATAAGTCTTTCTCTTTAAAACCATCAGCCATCTTCACAAAAACACTGACCATATCATCCTTTAATAAGGGAATCATCACCTTATCTAATCTTGCTATAAAGTCGGTAATATTGGTCTTTTGATAATAATTGATAGTAGTAATCTGCTTATTAACCTGTTTTAAGATCGCCATTTCAGTATACTCTTTAATCACGAAGGTAACTAAAAACATAACAAACATTATTATACTAATAATAATCAATGATATCTTCCATTTCAAATTCAAATCTTTTAACTTTAAATTCTCTAACATAAGTCCCATCCCCCTTAATCATCGAGAATTAACCTATCTTTAAGATAATTAAATTATAATTACTATAATAGCAATATATAAATATCATGTATTTAATCAAAATAATACCAATAAATAATAATAAAAAACTCAAGTATCATTTGATTTATAAATCAAATAGCACTAATAATCTTCAAATAATCTATCTTCTATAGACTTAGATGGAATAATTACTAATGATTAATTTAAGGTTATATTTTTAAACTTATTACTAAAAACCAAACTCTAGTCAAAGTTAACTACCAAATATATAACCAAGAGGTTGTTTGTTAAATTTAACAAAACAACCTCTTGATTACTATTTTTATCTATCATTGAACATTATTATTGAGTAGCACCGTTATATAGCATCTCAATTCCAGCAGCAGATAAAGCTGCATCATAAATTACAAACTCATCAAACTGTGCACGTAAGTTCTTATCAGTTGCAAAATTTGACTTTCCGATATAGTTACCAGTAGTGTTTCCAAAGACCTTATCTGTTGCATTGTCATCTCTAGCACGTTCTTGACCATTAATATATAGAACTAGTGATGTACCAGAACGAGTTAATGCTACATGTTGCCACTGACCATTATCTACAATATATGGAGCACCAATTGCATCTACAATACTTCCAGAAAGATCAACATATGTTGAAGGCTCATTAGCAGCCATAAAAAGACTAGATGCTTCAGGATAACCAAAGTCAAATATTCTAGACCAATTGTTTAACTCATTAGCATTTATCCAAGTTGCAATAGTAAAGTCTCCAATTCCATTAAGAATTCCATCAGGAAGATCTACAAAACCGTCATTTCCATCAAGCTCTACTGCCTTACCTCTGACTCCATCAACTATAGAAACTCCACCTTCTAATGTTCCATCATATTCATTTTCTGAGGAATCTGTTGCAGTTTCATCATCAAATGTATATTTAGCTACTGGAGTAGCTTTAGTATATTTAGCAACAAGCACATCGGTTACAACTGTATCATCGTCATCTTTTACAGCTACAGCTTTCAGTGTTTCACCAAGTGCAACTGAAATTGTTCCTCCAGCATACACTGTACCAGTTGCTATTAGCTCATCAGCATCAGCATCATCAGGAGTATCATCATCAGCTACAACACTTTCAACAACTGTATAGTAAATAGTATAATCAGCCTTATACGCTAATGTAACATCTTGATCTGTAAAATAACCTCCTGCAGTCGGATTAGCAACTGGTATATATAGTCTTCCTTCAAAATCTAAATTATTTACAGCTTCACTTGCTGTAAGGGGATCACCATCAAAACGATAACCATATTTAGATGCATCTACAGTAACATCACCTTTAACAACCGCTGACCACTTACCTGCAGCTGTTGATACAGTACCATTTGTATCTCCTGAGATAGAGATTGTTACCCCAGATATCGGTTTTTGAACACCATTTATATCTTCTGCTGTAACTGTCCCATATATTTTATATTCTTCTTTAGAGACTATCCCATCATCACTACATGCTCCTAGCACTAAAGAAAACGTAAGTAATAAAGCAAATAAAGTTAATTTTTTCAAAGACATATATGTCTTTGAAAAAATTAACTTTATTTGCTTTATTACTTACGTTTTCTTTAGTGCTAGGAGCATGTAGTGATGATGGGATAGTCTCTAAAGAAGAATATAAAATATATGGGACAGTTACAGCAGAAGATATAAATGGTGTTCAAAAACCGATATCTGGGGTAACAATCTCTATCTCAGGAGATACAAATGGTACTGTATCAACAGCTGCAGGTAAGTGGTCAGCGGTTGTTAAAGGTGATGTTACTGTAGATGCATCTAAATATGGTTATCGTTTTGATGGTGATCCCCTTACAGCAAGTGAAGCTGTAAATAATTTAGATTTTGAAGGAAGACTATATATACCAGTTGCTAATCCGACTGCAGGAGGTTATTTTACAGATCAAGATGTTACATTAGCGTATAAGGCTGATTATACTATTTACTATACAGTTGTTGAAAGTGTTGTAGCTGATGATGATACTCCTGATGATGCTGATGCTGATGAGCTAATAGCAACTGGTACAGTGTATGCTGGAGGAACAATTTCAGTTGCACTTGGTGAAACACTGAAAGCTGTAGCTGTAAAAGATGACGATGATACAGTTGTAACCGATGTGCTTGTTGCTAAATATACTAAAGCTACTCCAGTAGCTAAATATACATTTGATGATGAAACTGCAACAGATTCCTCAGAAAATGAATATGATGGAACATTAGAAGGTGGAGTTTCTATAGTTGATGGAGTCAGAGGTAAGGCAGTAGAGCTTGATGGAAATGACGGTTTTGTAGATCTTCCTGATGGAATTCTTAATGGAATTGGAGACTTTACTATTGCAACTTGGATAAATGCTAATGAGTTAAACAATTGGTCTAGAATATTTGACTTTGGTTATCCTGAAGCATCTAGTCTTTTTATGGCTGCTAATGAGCCTTCAACATATGTTGATCTTTCTGGAAGTATTGTAGATGCAATTGGTGCTCCATATATTGTAGATAATGGTCAGTGGCAACATGTAGCATTAACTCGTTCTGGTACATCACTAGTTCTATATATTAATGGTCAAGAACGTGCTAGAGATGACAATGCAACAGATAAGGTCTTTGGAAACACTACTGGTAACTATATCGGAAAGTCAAATTTTGCAACTGATAAGAACTTACGTGCACAGTTTGATGAGTTTGTAATTTATGATGCAGCTTTATCTGCTGCTGGAATTGAGATGCTATATAACGGTGCTACTCAATAATAATGTTCAATGATAGATAAAAATAGTAATCAAGAGGTTGTTTTGTTAAATTTAACAAACAACCTCTTGGTTATATATTTGGTAGTTAACTTTGACTAGAGTTTGGTTTTTAGTAATAAGTTTAAAAATATAACCTTAAATTAATCATTAGTAATTATTCCATCTAAGTCTATAGAAGATAGATTATTTGAAGATTATTAGTGCTATTTGATTTATAAATCAAATGATACTTGAGTTTTTTATTATTATTTATTGGTATTATTTTGATTAAATACATGATATTTATATATTGCTATTATAGTAATTATAATTTAATTATCTTAAAGATAGGTTAATTCTCGATGATTAAGGGGGATGGGACTTATGTTAGAGAATTTAAAGTTAAAAGATTTGAATTTGAAATGGAAGATATCATTGATTATTATTAGTATAATAATGTTTGTTATGTTTTTAGTTACCTTCGTGATTAAAGAGTATACTGAAATGGCGATCTTAAAACAGGTTAATAAGCAGATTACTACTATCAATTATTATCAAAAGACCAATATTACCGACTTTATAGCAAGATTAGATAAGGTGATGATTCCCTTATTAAAGGATGATATGGTCAGTGTTTTTGTGAAGATGGCTGATGGTTTTAAAGAGAAAGACTTATCTGAGGATGCTAAGTTAATGACAGCTACTGGACAACTTACCTTTAAAGGATTTCTCTTTAATGACTCCTTTGTATATAAGACAGGTAAACAGCTCAAAGTAGCATTAGAACAGATTGAATATTCAAAATGGGCCTATTTAACAAACAAAGAAGGTATAGTTATTGCAGATTCTAGAGTAAATTCATTAAGTGATAGAAAATTGGCTAGAAAATATATTGGAAAAAGTTTGACCACTGATCGATATAAAGATTTAAACTTTGGGGATTTAATATATATAGAAGAAGAGCCTGTATTATTATTAAATCTTCCAATACATAAGAGTGATTCACAAAAAAAGATAATAGGTTATTTAGTAATAGGAATTTCTCTTGATTTATTTGAGAAGAATTTAGAGACTTCATTGGGTGATTATGGTAATGCTTCTTTAGTTAATAAGGAAGGGATTATTTTAAAGGATCAAAATAAAGAGCTGTTAACAGTTAAGATAAAGAATAAGTGGTATTTAACCCAGATGGATAAAGGGGTATTAGCTAAAGCTCAAATTGTGGACCATAACTATCAGATCATAAATAAGATTGATGGGGCTAATCTATATTTAGCCAGTACAATTCCTATAGATAAGATTAATTCTTCTGCTAGAAGAATTAGAAATGTAATTATTCTTATTGCTTTGATAGGGACTTTATTATCAGTTGGTATAGCCATTGCTTGTGCTAAATATATTACTACTCCAATTACTCAAGCTATGAGATTTGCCCAAGATATCTCTTCAGGAAATTTAAATATAGCTGATTTAGAAGTTAAATCGAGTGATGAAATTGGTAAGCTATTTGCTAATCTTAATGATATGAGGCGTAATTTAAGTAATATGGTAGGTGATCTATTAGAAGCAATAGATGATATATCAGCTTATAGTCAAGAGCTATCAGCCTCTGCTGAAGAGAGCAGTGCAACTATAGAGAATACAAACTATGCTCTAGAAGAGATGGCAGCTAGTATTAAACAACTTTCAGCAAGTAGTCATAGTATGACTGAGTTGTCTAAAGAGGCTGATTTAGAGGCTGAAGTTGGTGATGGCAATATAGAGAAGATAAATGATAATATGGAAGAGATTAATCAAGAGGTTGTTAAGGCAGTGAAGATGATTAATAGTTTAAATGATAACTCTAAGGAGATTGGCCAGATAATAGGTCTAATTACTAGTGTGGCAGAACAGACAAATTTACTTGCTCTAAATGCAGCGATAGAGGCAGCTAGGGCTGGAGAGCATGGTCGAGGATTTGCGGTAGTTGCAGATGAGATTAGAAGCCTTGCTGAAGAGACCTCTCAAGCAACAAATAAGATTGCCAGTATAATTACAGAGACTCAGAATAAATCTGATGTTGGATTAGAAGCTATTAAGAAGGTAGAAATTAAGACTGCAGAAGGGAAGAAAATAGTTCAGGATACAGGTCAGGTCTTTAAGCAGATTAGGTCTTCGATAGAGAATACTTCTTTACAAATTAATGAAACCGACAATGTAGTACAGCTATTAAAAGAAAATAGTAGTGAGTTAATAATTAGTTCAGAGAATATAGACTCTATGTCTAAAGAAGTGGCTAGTTCTTCTCAAAATATGGCTAGTATGTCTAATCGCCTACAGACATTAGTTGGAGATTTTAATATATAAATATCTTTAAACAAAGTCATCTAAGTGATTTCTTTAGTTAAGTATTAGATTAATATAGGTATGTGAATTCAACAATGAAACTTAATGGGGATATTGGGACACTTTTAAAATTAGCGTGAGTGGGTGTGTGAGTGTGAATAAATCCCATAAAAAGAAGTTTTACACACACTCACATTCATAGCTCACACTCGACACAAAGTGTCGCACTATCTATTGTTTCATTCTAAAGTTAGATGACTATACTATGGAATAATATTAAGTTTTAATTATAAATAAAAATTTAATATCTCCCTATAAGAAGAGACTATTTGGATTATAATCTAGTTAAAAATTATTGATATAAAAGACTTAATATAGAGATATAATCAAATAGTTAATATAATATTTAATAAAAAGGAGTAATATAAGAGATGGAAAAGAGAAAGAATTTATATCAACTTGCAGGACCAATTTTTATTGAAATTCTATTATTTATGCTACTAGGGGTAGCAGATATCTTTATGTTAAGTCAGTTTGATGATAGAGCTGCTGGAGCTGTAGGGGCTTCTAATCAGATTATTGGGAATTTGAATATCATATTTGCCATAATCTCTGCAGGTACGGCAGTATTAGTAGCTCAAAATGTTGGAGCTAGACAGAAAGAAGAGGTAGAGAAGGTAAGTGCTGTATCCCTTGTTGTTAACCTATTGCTAGGGATAGTTATTAGTATTGTCATGGTAGCCTTTGGAGATCTAATATTAATTAAAATGGGAGTTACAGCAGATTTGATAAAGTATGCCTCTGAGTATATGAAGATAGTAGGAGGGGCTTTGTTCTTTCAGGCTATATTAAATACGCTAACAGCTATCTTAAGAAGCCATGGTTATACTACAGAATGTATGATGATAACAGTAGTAATGAATATTTTAAATATCTTTGGAGATGCAGTCTTCATATTTGGATTGTTTGGGCTACCAGTTTTAGGGGTTAAAGGGGTAGCAATTGCAACTACTTTCAGTAGAATATGTGCAACGATTGCTGCTTTTACATTATTATTAAAGAAGGTACTTTCAATTAAGATGTTTACACATTTGAATGAGAAGCCTGTAATAGTGCTTAAAAGATTGGTTAAGGTAGGGTTTCCAGCGGCAATGGAGAATATGTCCTATAGTTTATCCCAGACGGTACTGATGAGTATTATTTTAGTTAATCTTGGAGAAGTGGCTTATATCACCAGAACCTATGTCTGGACAATAGTCTCCTTTGCAATGTTATTTTCATTGGCTATAGGTCAAGCAAATCAGATTATGATTGGGCAACTAGTAGGAGCTAATAAGATAGAAGAGGCCTATCATACTGGTTTTAAGAATTTCAGAATTGCTATGGTCTTTTCAGTAATAGGTGGGATTATTCTATTCTTCTTTGGAAAATCATTCATGTCCTTTTATACTGATAACACTAAGATTATCATGTTGGGGGCAACAACCCTGATGGTAGATGCCTTTTTAGAGCCTGGTCGGAACTTCAATATTGTCTTAATCAATGGCTTAAGGGGGGCTGGAGATGTAATCTTTCCTGTAGTTATGGCAATCATCTCTATGTGGATAGTTGCAGTTGGTGGAGGATACTTCTTTGGTGTGGTTTTAGGCTATGGCCTTCCTGGAATGTGGGCAGCTTTCATGCTAGATGAATGGATTAGAGGGGTCTGTATGCTATTTAGATGGAATAGTAGAAAGTGGGCAGAGAAGTCACTGGTTGGCTAGTATTAACTGAATAAATTGTAAATAATGATACAGGACATTACTTTCTGATCCTGCTATCTTAATCCTTGATGAAGCCACTTCAAGTATTGATACTAAGATAGAAATATTAGTACAGAAAGCTACTGATGCTCTGTTAGAAGGAAGAACAGCATTTGTAATAGCCCATAGACTATCAACGATTAGAAATGCTGATAGGATTATGGTAATTGATAATGGTGAAATTGTTGAACTAGGTAGCCATGATGAGTTAATTGAGCAAAAAGGTTTTTATTATGAGTTGTATAAGGCTCAATATAGCCGAGTGATTTGAAGGGGATAAAATATCAGGCTTTAACAAAACTATACTCTTCTGTATAGGTATATACTGATTTTATGATAAAAAATCAAAAAAATAGTTGCATTTTTTTTGATAATGTGTATAATGTAACTATAATCTCTATAAGAATACAAGACTATAAGAAAGGGTGATGTAAAGATGTTAGTAACTATGTTTAATTTCTTAAAAAAGGTCACTGATGAAGGTATGAAAATTGATGACAATGTAAGAAAAGCTAAAGAATCATATAACAAAGAAAATCACATTTTCTTTAATTAGTCCCTGTACAATACTATAAGACTCTAACTGAAAATAAGATTATAATTAAATTGATGACAAATATATTGAGAGCATCTATAAAATAGATGCTCTTTTTTTGAATGTATCTTTTTATCTTATCTTAGTATAAGTTATCGTTAAACTTAAATATCTCTATTATAAGAGAGCTATTTAGTTTTAAATTAATATAATAGCCATATAGGATGCTAACAATATATTGACATTGGATATTAAGAGGTATATAATTAAATTAATAAAAAATTATTATTTTTTATTTGCCCGTTTTCTAATCGGTTAGAAAAAGAGGGTTTTTATTTTAGGTGAATTTCTAAACGGTTAGAAATAATAGTCTTACCCTTAGAGGGTGATAAATATCAATGGGGAGTAAAGCTTAGGATTTTATATTCTCTTATATCTTCTGGTATAAGTTAATAATTTAAATAGATCAGAATATATTGGAGAATCTTTTAGCCTTTATTTAACAATACTATTAAAAAGCAGATACTTTGACTGTTTAAGAATCCTATTTAACCTATATAACAATTTTACTATACTGATATCATATCCAATTAGACTGTAATATATAAGTAATTAAATCTAAAAGAAGAATATTACAGAATTAATTTTATGGTAGAGGTTAAGTCTGTAACCTTTTATAAGAATGGTTAAATAGGATTGTTAAATTACTAGAGAATCTCTCTTTGGAACTGCAGCTTGTTTTTTAAAAGTATTTAAAGCTTTATTTAAGGTTCTGGGTTATTGAAGATAATATTTAAAATGATAATTTCTTTAAAGATTTTTAATTCTTTAAGAAAAACATTAGTTCAACTTATATATTTATAATATTATCTTTAAATTTTATTATAGAGTTGAGTGACTATAGATGTCCAACTTTAAAGTGTAATTTAAAAATTTTAAAATCATTTTCAGACCTCACTCTAGCTCTCTCCTACCTTAGGAGAGAGGATTAAAACATTTGTTCCCCTCTCCTGATAGGAGGAGAGGGGTTAGAGGTGAGGTTGGTTTTAGATTTCATTCTAAAGTTGTTTATCTATATAGATCTCCAAGTCTAAAGTGAAATAAATCAAAACCTTTCATACCTCACTCTAACTCTCTCCTACCTTAGGAGAGAGGACTAAAGCATCTTTTATTCCCCTCTCCTGA
>Ga0163226_1000142_pt1 | contig 13940 bp, 12 predicted proteins | sample MSEWel2016_07_13_2_FD_113144 | JGI IMG/M metagenome (GOLD analysis project Ga0163226, IMG submission 113144) | Subsurface microbial communities from deep shales in West Virginia, USA - MSEEL Well Study Marcellus 5H_2016_07_13 ...
CAGTTAAATATTACATTTTAGTTAATATTAGCCAAGTTTTAGTAACTGCTGTTAAAAACAATCAAGGTGAATTAGGATTAGATTTAGGAATTAAGGATTTTCTAACTACATCTAAAGGAGAACATATATCTAACCCTAGACACTTATCTAAATATAAAGATAAATTAGCTAAACTACAAAGGAAATTAGCTAAAAAGCAGAAATTCAGCAATAATTGGCATAAACTTAAAAAGAAAATTGCTAAGGTTCACACTAAAATCAAAAATGTACGATTAGACTTCCTCCATAAGTTAAGCACTCAATTAGTTAAGGAGAACCAACTTATCGTAATTGAGGACTTGAATATAAAAGGAATGTTAAAAAACTCTAAATTAGCAAAACATATCGCTGACTGCTCGTGGTACAAATTTACTACTATGTTAGAATACAAAAGCAAATGGTATGACTGTACTCTACACAAAGTAAATAGATTTTTTGCTAGTAGTCAAACCTGTTCAGAATGTGGAGTTAAAAATCCTAATGTCAAAGACCTATCAATAAGAGAATGGACTTGTGAATGTGGTGCAAATTATAATCGAGATACAAATGCTAGTCTAAACATCTTAAAACAAGGTAAAGCAGACTTAGGACTTAGATAGACTATATACTGTCGGTCGGACAGGAATTTAAGCCTTTGGAGAGAGCATAAGACCTAACTTAATCTAATTAGATAATTAGCTTTAAGTAGGCAATTCTCTATGAATAAGGAATCCTCGTGGGCTTGCCCCGAGGAGCGTCAAAAGTCATTTTATACACAAGCAAAGTATATTATTTTCTTTTAAAAAATTTCAATATTATAACAATCTATGTTATAATATTGCAAGGAAAAATAATACAGGTTAGAGAAAATTTAAATTTTCTCTAATTGCTTAAGGGAGTGTATAAAATGATAAGAAGCAATGCAAGAATATTAGTGATTTTATGTGTTATAACAGTGTCAGTTTACTCTGTACCTATAATTGCCAAAGAAAATATTGAAGCAAGCACTAAGGGAAATGTAAAGAAGATTGGCAAAGAAGAAAATATAAAAGTTACTGAGAAAATTACTGAAAAGGGTAGTAATAAAATTATTAAGAGAAGTAATGAAGGTAAGAATAGGACTAAAGATAAAAGCTTCTTTTTCTTACAAACCAGTTCTATGACCTACCACTGGAACCAAAATCCTGACCGGAATAATGATCAAGGGTTGATAGGTTTAGAATATCATAGTTCATCTAAGAAGCGACTTTATGGTGTAGCTCATTTTCAAAATTCATATTTTCAACCAACCTGGTATCTTTATACTGGAAGATCATATGACTTTAAGGAGATATCAAATTTTAAACTATATGGCAAAGTAACCTATGGAATTATTAGTGGCTATGATGATGAGAATGGTAAGTATTCTGCTTATATGAATAGGCTTGGAACCTTTCCAGCAGTTCTACCAAGTTTTGGGATCGAGTATAAAGACTATGCCCTAGAAGTATCACTTTTTGGGATTGCTGGTTACATAGTGAATTTTGGTGTGAAGTTTTGACCAAGCTTGAAGATAAGAAGTTTTAGAGGTACATACATATTGATTTTGAAGCAAGAAAAATAGCTAAGATGAAGGAGTGCTAAGATGAATCTAGAAAATAAACTATCCCAAGGCCTAGTCCAAATCTATACTGGTGATGGTAAAGGAAAGACGACAGCTGCTTTAGGCTTAGCCTTGAGAGCAGCAGGTCATGGCTTGAAAGTAGAGGTGATTCAATATCTAAAGGGGAGTACTTATACTGGAGAGCTATACTCTACAGAAAGACTAGCAAATTTTAATATCAAACAGTTTGGTAAAGGCTGCTCCTATGCTGCTTTAATTAAGCAGGGCTTGATGGGCTGTACTGGTTGTGGAGACTGTTTTATTAAGAACAGTAAGAATAAAGAAGTCCATCAGAAATTTGTTACTTGGGCTTATGAGTATACTAAAGAGATTCTAGAAGAGGGTAAAAAAGATATTGTGGTTTTAGATGAGATTAATAATACTTTGCGTTATGACTTGTTATCGACAGAGGATGTATTAAAGTTAATCGAATTAAAATCAGAGCAGACGGAATTAATCTTAACTGGTAGAGGGATGCCTCAAGAGATTTTGGAAAGAGCTGATCTGGTTACAGAGATGAAGGCTATCAAGCACCCTTATCAACAAGGGATTAAGAGTCGCAGAGGAATTGAATATTGATGAATAGTTTCTTAATAGCGGTACAATTCATTAGCAGAATTCCTGTTAAAAAGGAGTTAGATTACAATGATAAGGCTCTTGCCAAATCGATGATTTATTATCCTTTGATTGGAACTCTATTAGGTGGGATATTAGTTTTGCTTGATTATCTAGCCACTAGCTGCTTTGGACAACTAGTAACTAGTAGTCTGTTGCTGATGGCTATGGTCTTCTTAACTGGTGGAATTCATCTTGATGGTTTAATGGATAGCTGTGATGGACTCTTAAGTGGTCGCAAGAAGGATAGAATTTTAGAGATTATGCGTGATAGTAGAGTTGGTGCTTTTGGAGTAATTGGGCTTGTTACTCTGTTTTTATTGAAATTCAGCCTCTTAGTAGAGCTTCCCAGTAATCATAAGGTAGCAATTTTATTATATTTTCCTACCATAAGTCGGTGGGCAATAGTCTATGCTGCTTTCAAGTACCCTTATGCTCGCCAGTCAGGATTGGGTAAGGTTTATGCTGAGAATTTAAAGTTTAGAGACTTATTAGTAGTCAATATCTGGACTCTATTATTAGGAGTAGTTTTATTTCAATTTAGAGGATTAATCATATTTTTACTAGTTTGGTTAATGACTATTATTATTGCTAAGTTAATTGTTAAAAAGATTGATGGATTAACTGGTGATAATTATGGGGCAATTAATGAATTTATTGAAGTTTTTGCTATATTGATAATAACTCTTGTCCTAAAGTTAAATCTGTAAATAAATATTTAGAGGAGATTATTATGAACAAAGACAGTAGTAATGAGAAGTTGAGAAATCTAGTTAGAGTCAGTCTGTTAATATCTCTATCAGCAGTGGGGGCCTATCTTAAATTCCCAAGCCCTGTAGGAAGTATCGCTCTTGATTCTTTACCTGGTTACTTAGGGGTCTTATTATTAGGAGGAGCTAAGGGGAGTCTGATTTTAATTATTGGACATTTAGTTTCTGCCTTAACAGCTAGCTTTCCTTTAGGTCCAATCCATTTAATTGTTGGACTATTAATGGGAGTAGGGGGCTTAGTATTTGGATATGTAGCCGAAAGAAATAAAGTACTTGCAACAGTTATAGCTATTCTTTATAATGGACTGATTATACCTGCGCTACTGCTACCTATCTTGGGTATGGGATTTTTTATCGGGATAGTTCCTATCTTATTATTAGCCTCTGGGGTTAATATCGGTTTAGCATTATTGCTAAGTAGATTCTTTCAAAGGGAGCAATTTTAGATGAAACGGGATCTATCTATTGTGAACTTGGACAGTGAGAAGGCTTTAGTGATTGCTTGTGACTCCTTAGGTGGGATTGGGAGTAAAGAACATGATAAGATCAGGGTTGCCAATAGCTTGGTAGGTAAGTTTACAGCTAGAGTGGCTTTGATGGAACTTATGGCTAGTGGAGCAACTCCGATATCGGTGGTAGATACTTTGAGTGTAGAGTTAAAGCCTACAGGTGAGGAGATTATCGCTGGAATAAGAGAAGAGCTAATTAAGGTGGGAATCGATGAATTGTTAACAGGAAGTACTGAAGAGAATGCAGTGACTGTACAGACAGGGATTGGAGTAACTGCCATTGGAAGTGTAGAGATTGAACAACTGAGGGTAGGAAGCTCTCAACAAGAGGATTTGATAGTTGCGATCGGTCTTCCCAAAGTAGGTGATGAGGTCTTAGCAGATTTAAGTCAGATTGCTGATTTGGATTTGCTAATAGAGCTATTAAAATTTGATTATATCCATGAAATCTTACCAGTTGGCTCTAAAGGAATTTTATATGAAGCTCAACTCTTAGCAAAAAGCAATGGACTAGAATTATCCCTAGTAAAGAGCAAGGTAGATTTACAAAAATCGGCAGGTCCAGCTACTGTTCTTTTAGTCACAGTAGCTGCAGAAGATGTAACTAGATTGGCAATGATAGACAAACCAGTTAATGTAATTGGGAGATTAGATTGAATTAAAGGATTTCATTAATTAAAAATAAATAATTCAACTTATTTAGCAACGAATCTAGCTGATTTACGCTAATTTAAAACAAAGAAAATTCTAGACTATTAATTTATTCTTTTTCTTTTTATTCGTGTAATTCGTGTAAATTCGTTGCAAAAAAGATTTTTTTGATTCTTTAAGAAAAGCATTGGTTCAACTTATATAGATACATTATAATATTTTAGTGGCAAGTGATGAATATTTGTCGTTACTCATTACTTGTCACTGCTAAAAGAGGAGTAACGAAGATGGAAGTAACTGTTAAGGTACCAGGAAGTTGTGGTGAGTTGCTACAAGGAGTAATTGATGGAATCAATCTGCATATTACCTGTCCAATAGATCTTTATAGTTATGTAACTGTTAGAGTAGACCAAAGTTTTAAAGGGATTAGGAGTAAGCAAGGGGGAAATAAGGCAATCACTGCCCTTAAAGCGACCTTAGCCTATTTTGGTTATGATAGCGGTGCAGAGATAACTATTAGGTCTGAATTAGTTAAAGGGAAGGGAATGGCTAGTAGCACAGCCGATATCACAGCTACAATTATAGCCACTACCTTGGCACTAGGAGAAGAAGTGGATACAGAGTTAATCAAAGAGATAGCCCTCAAGATAGAACCGACAGATGGATTGTTTTTAACAGGGATAGCAGCCTTTGACCATCTAGCAGGAAAGAGGTCAATCAAGCTAGGAGAGATAGACCCTATTCCAATCTTAATCTTTGATATTGGTGGTGAGGTTGATACTCTAAGCTTCAACTCTAGAAGTGATTTAGCAAGTCTGAATCTGCTTAGAGAGCAAGAGGTAAAGAGGGCTTATAAGTTTGTAGCAGAAGGTATCAAGAGGGGAGATAGGAGATTAATAGCTAAGGGAGCGACTTTAAGTAGTCTATCGAATCAGATTATATTATTTAAACCTTATTTGAGTAAACTTTTAGAATTGGCTAAAGAAAAAGAGGCTATCTTAGGGTTAAATATTGCTCATAGTGGTACCTTAATTGGAGTTATTTTAGATAATCAAAGAGATTCTGTAGAAGTATTAACAGAGATTAAAGCTAAAGTACCTGAACTTAATTATTTGCTGACAACTCAGATAATTAATGGAGGTTATCAGATTCTTACAGAGGGGTGAAGTCAGATTGGAGCATATTCATGGTGGTAATATTACTAAAGCAGTCAAGAAGTATGGTTTAAGTCAAGAAGATATTATAGATTTTAGTGCTAATATCAACTTTTTAGGTCCACCAGAGGCTGTTATTGAGGAGATAAGGGAGAATATTGGAGGGATAGTAAATTATCCAGAAGCAGACTCTCGGGAATTAAAAGAGAATTTGGCCAATAAATTGAATTTAGGTAGAGAAAATATTATAATGGGTAATGGTGCAGTAGAGTTAATCTATATATTAACTAAAGTATTAAATCCGAGTAAATCGATGGTTTTATCCCCTACTTTCTCTGAATATGCTTTAGCAGTTAAGAGTGTAGGGGGTAAAGTAGAAGAATTTCCTTTAGATAGAGAGGATAATTTTCAATTAGAGATAAGTAGATTATTAAGTAGCTTGGCTAGTATAGATTTGTTATTCTTATGTAATCCTAACAATCCTACTGGGACCTTGCTCTCAAGGGCTGAGTTAATTGAAATTTTAGAGTATACAAATAAGCAGGGGATCTTCTTAGTAGTTGATGAAGCCTTTGTTGACTTTGTCGAAGAAGAAGTAACTATTATAGATTTGATTGATGATTATAATAACCTATTTGTTTTACGTTCTTTAACAAAATTCTTTGCAATTCCAGGTTTAAGAGTAGGTTATGGAGTAGCTAACCAAGAGCTAATTCAAAGCTTAATTGCTAGTAAAGACCCTTGGAACCTTAATTATTTTGCCCAAATAGCTAGTAAGGTAGCCCTAGAGCAAAAAGAGTACATCACAAGAACTAAAATAAGAATTAAAGAGGAGAAGGAGTTTTTATATAAGCAATTAAAGGAAATTGATAACTTAAAGGTCTACTATCCCAATGCCAATTATATCTTCATTGATATTTCAGCGACTGGGCTAACTGCTAGTTGCTTAGAAGGACTTGTAGCAAAAGAGGGAATTTTAATTCGTAACTGCAACTCTTACTCAGGTTTAGAGGAAGACTTTATCAGGGTAGCAGTCAAAGATAGAGCTGATAATCTAAAATTATTAGAGCAGCTAAGAGAGAAGCTATAATTATTTTGCTTCATGAAAGCTCTTTAGAATATCAAAACAGGTAAATAATAACTCAGCATATTTTTCCGAGGTATCGAAATCGGTTTTACTCCCATGTAAGATTGAATTTCTTTCTTGTCTATAATCTATAGTTAGATATCCCAAGCGTTGAGCAAAATTGACCTGAGTATTATTTCTTTTAAAGACTTTAGGCCATTCTATAAAGATGATCAAGCCATAGAGGGAGTAAATTTTTGTAATATTATTAGAATTATCATAGTAGAGACCATTTTGAAGGTCGATGTTCTTTAAATTATATTTTATAACTATATATTGGGCTATCTCCCAGACCAATCCTTCATTCTCTCGTAATAGAAGGGTGATAGCAGCAGCGATATGACTATTATTATAGGTAGCTATCGCTTCTTTAATATAGCGGAAATGCTTTGAAATTTCTAGAGGGTATGAATCCTGATCTATGGTCTTAGTCAGCCTAGTCTCTAACGCTTTGATATATTTGGGCAAGATGTTTTTATTTTCTGCTTCGATTATCTTATTATAATCGTCAATTGCTAGAAATTCAATCCATTCAAATTGAGTAGTACTGTGATTTATTTCAAAAATATTTAAGGGTGGTAGAATCTTATTATTAATCACTTCAAAGGAATTGTCCCCAAAGACAAGTTGTCTAATAACGAAGGGCTTTAAATTATTTTCTTTAATCTGTGACTTAGTTAATTCAACCCATTCATTTAAGAGGTTAATATTATATTGGAGCTTAAATTTCATATATTGATATTTAGGTTTCTGAAATTTTGCTTTATTTAGTTCACTTTTATTTCTCTGTAAAATATTAGCTGCTTTCTGAAGGTATTCTTGTAATTGCCTTTTATGCTCTTCTAATTTATCCTTGAATTTTTGATAGTCAAAACCTAAAAGAATATTCTTCCACTGATTGAAGTCTTGAATCTCTTGATCTACTTTAGATAATTTCATTAATAATCTAAAATAGTCTCTATCCTTTAAACTAAGGTCAAGCTTAATTCCTTTTGCTCTTAAGGCCTTGATACAGAACTTTTTAGGTACTAAATCTATATATTCATAAGAGATATTCTGGTCTTTAACCTGCCAGATTAGATTATTAGTTATTTTATTAGAGTTTATAGTTGCTTCTGTGGAAGTAGCTGAAGATTTTTGTTGAGTGTTGCTTATTACTTGTGTTTCATAGATAGCTCTCTCTTCTTTAAGAAAGCAGCATAAGCAATGATAGCTTTTATTCATCAAATCCTCTTTATTCTTAAATCTATTATATAGGTCTAGCATTTTGCCTGTTAAGATCTCTGTGACTTCTGTTTGCTTTTTCTTACTTATCTTTTTAAAAAAATTATGGGCATGTTCTTTATCGGCTAATTCAGATAGCTTTTTAGGTAACTTATTCTGTTCACTTTCAGATAGGCTAGCAATAAAGTTACTGATAGCTTCTAATCTTAATTTATTACGGGATAATTCTGCCATAGCTAATATCACTCCAATTATGTAGAAATTAATTGAGTTATTAGAATTATATCATAATCTAGCTACTTATTTAAGTAAGTGGATTAATTTTTACTATGATGCTAAGAGGAGAATATTATGATAAAATTGTACTAAAATCTTGATACTAAGGAAATGGCTAATTATCTGTGTGGGTAAAATAATACTATTTAGAGATAGTACGACACTTTTACTTCAGTTGACAGTGTACAGTTAACAGTTTACAGTTAAGGTCTTTAAAACTGAAGAAAATTTTTGTTTGAACGAAGCAAAAATTGAACTAGAATTTAGAGATTAATTAAATTTTAAATAAAGAATATAATTAATGATAATAATTAGTACTTTGATTGCGTAGTGAGTTTAATTTTCTTCTTGATTTTTTGGTTACTTTTTCATCAAGGAAAAACGTAACCCGCCCTTAGGCGGAACCTAATATTTTGTCTACTTTTTAAAAAGAAAAATTGTCGCATTACACCCATAAAGCTACAGATATAGGAGATAGTTCGAACTACATATTTTAAGGGGGTATAAATTATGGAGACTAAAATTATTCTAGTAAGGCATGGAGAGACTGACTGGAATCGAGAATTAAGATTTCAAGGGAGTAAAGATATTCAACTTAATGAGAATGGAATAGAGCAGGCTGAGAAGTTGGCTCAAAGACTAGCAGCAGAAGAGATAGATGTGATCTATGCAAGTGATTTAGGACGAGCTTATCAGACTGCCAAAACAGTGGCTAAAGAGCATGATTTAAAGGTAGATAAGTTTAAGGAGTTGCAGGAAATTAGCTTTGGTCAGTGGGAAGGTCTAACTTATAATCAAATCCAAGAGGAATATCAAGCAGAATGGGCAATGTGGGAGGAGAATCCAGCCCTTAATGGAGCACCAAAAGGTGAGAGTCTTACAGATGTACAAGAGAGGTCAATAAAGAAATTGGAGGAGATTATAAGTCGTCATCTTGGTAATACTATATTGATAGTCAGCCATGGGGGCGTAATTAAGGTACTAATTAGTACTTTATTTGGAATACCTTTGGCTAAGGCTTGGCAATTGATGCAGTCAAATACATCTGTCAATATTATTAATTATTATGAAGAGAATAAAGTTGCTTTAGAGCTATTTAACTGTACTAAGCATTTAGAGGATTAGTGGTCTTAGAATTAGCTAATTTACAATTAACAATTAGGTTTGAATTATAAATGAGGTTAATTGTACATTATAAGTACGGTGGGAGGAATGGTTGTTGTGGACTTAGTAGTAATAGGATTAAATTATAAGACCACTCCTTTAGAATTAAGAGAGAAGTTCTCTTTGACTCGTAAAAGGCATAGAGAGATTTTAATGGAGGTGGGCTCAAAATCAGCTGTGGCAGGAGTGGTTATTCTGGCTACCTGTAATCGAACAGAATTTTACATAGCAGTTGAGAACTTTGATATAGAGGTAGATGAGTTAGCTAATTACTTATTTAATTTAATCTCAGATTTTGACTCGATTAGTTTGGATAGATACCTTTATAGTTATCAAGGAATGGAGATGATAGAACATCTTTATCAGGTGGTCAGTGGAATAGATTCTTTAGTAATTGGAGAAGCTCAGATTTTAGGGCAGGTTAAGAACTCTTTTGAACTTTCTCAAGAGTTGGGCTTGGTAGATAAGTATTTATACTATACTTTTACTGAGTCCTTCAGGGTAGCTAAACGGGCAAGAACAGAGACTGGGATAGGAAGAGGAGCAACATCAGTCAGTTATGCTGCCGTAAAGCTAGCTAAGAAGATATTTGGTTCATTAGAAGGGGAGACGGTACTGATTTTAGGGGCTGGCAAGATGAGTGAGCTTGCTTTAAAGTCTTTAGTTGACAATGGAGTTAAAGGGGTAATGGTTGCTAATAGAACCTATAGTCGTGCTCAAAAGTTGGCTCAGAAGTTTGCAGGCGAGGTTATCAGGTGGAAACAGCTAGCAGATTGGATTAATAAGGTGGATATTATTATCGGTTCTACCGCCGCTCCTCATTATGTCTTGCATTATGATCTTTTAAAGAAGGCGATGGCAGAAAGAAGAGGGCCATTATTTTTAATTGATATCGCTTTACCTCGTGATATAGACCCCAAAGTAGTTGATATTCCAGGGGTTCACCTCTATGATATAGATGATTTGGAAGGTGTTATCGAGTATAGCTTGGGTAAAAGAAAAGCAGAATTAGCTAAGGTAGAGAGTATAATTACAGAAGAGAAGGTCAATATAAGAGAGTGGTTAAAGCAACAGGAAATTATACCCTTAATTAAGACTATTAGGGCTGAGGCTAATGCTATTAAGCAAAGAGAGCTAGCAAGAGCTGTAAAGAAATTATCTAAAGAGAATAATGAAGCTGTGCTTAAGGATTTGGCTCACCGCTTGACCAATAAATTACTCCATCAGCCTACAGTTAAGATCAAGAAGTTAGCTAGTGATGATATCAGTAAAGAGCAACTGAGTTTAATCAAGGAGATATTTATGGGAGAGTGAGAAGCAAAAATTATAGATATATGAATAAAGCAGAAACTTAATTGGTATATTGCGACACTTTTTATAAGTGTAAGTTGGTGTGGGAGTGTGAGTGAAATTCAATAAAAAGGCACTTCACACACACTCAAACTACTCACTCACACCGACACGAAAGTGTCCCACTATCTCTATATAACATCAGATTTAGATTTACATTCTGTGCTCATATAACTATAATTAGAAAAAATGTAAGTTAACAAATTATGGAGTGATATTTAATGAATAGCTATCCAATTAATCTTAAGTTAAGTGGAAAGAAGGTCTTAATAGTTGGTGGAGGAAAGGTAGCTTATCGTAAGGCTAAAAGGTTGCTAGAGGCTAAAGCTGAAATAACTTTAGTTAGTCCAACGGTCATTGATAATTTAAAGGACTTAATCTTAGCTAATAATATAAAATATTATCAACGGGAATTTAAAGAGGAAGATATTTTAGATACTTGCTTAATTTTTGCTGCAACTGATAATAGGAGAGTCAACTCTTTGATTGCCAATTTAGCTGACAAGAATAATCTTCTTGTCAATGTGGCAGATAGTTTAGAGGAGTCGACCTTTATTTTGCCAGCACTTATTAAGCAGGGTGATTTATTATTGACAGTTGCTACAGGTGGGAATTTGCCTGCTCTCTCTAAAAGAATTAGAGAAGAGTTAGAGAACTCTTTTGGAGAAGAATTTAAAGTGTTTTTAGAGTTGATGAAAATATTAAGAACGATAATTATAGATACTATCGATGATGAGAAGCAAAGGAGAAAGATATTTAGAGAGTTAGCTGATTTAGAGTTGATTAGAGTATTAGCTGAGGACAAAGATGAATTTTTAGAGAAATTAAACAAAATCTTGCCTGCTAAGGTGAGAGGAGTCTGTGACCTGGCTTATATAGTTGAAGATGGGCTGGGAGTATAATAGAGTAGTAGTAACATCATGAAATGCGAATTAAGTTAGATATTTATATATATTTAAATTGAAATTTTATGAGGATATTATGGAGATTTTAGGAATCAGGAGTCAGGAACCAGTTATCAGTAAAACAGACTGATTCCAAATTCTTGATTCCTGACACGAAAGTGTCTATCTCTATATAACGCTATATTTAAATTTTATTCAAGGGTAGTAAGGTTTTTATTATCGCTGCTTACTTGTTACTCATCACTGTATTTAGGAGGTAAGATATGTCAGAAATAATCATTGGAACACGTAAGAGTCAATTAGCTGTAGCACAAAGTAACTTGGTAGCAGAAGAGTTAGCTGAGAAATTTCCTAATTATAAATTTTCTCTAAAGAAGATGAGTACTAAGGGAGATAGGATTACCGATAGGTCTTTGATCGAAATTGGGGGGAAGGGCTTATTTATTAAAGAAATAGAGATAGCTCTTTTAAATCAAGAAATAGATCTAGCTGTACATAGCTTAAAAGATATGCCAGGAGAGATAGCCAATGAGTTTGAGTTAATTGCTACACCTCAAAGAGCTAATCCTTTAGATGTACTGATTTCAAAAGATGATAAAATTTTAGAAGAATTACCTCAAGGGGCTAAAATCGGTACAGGTAGTTTAAGGAGGAAGGCGCAACTGTTAAATTATCGTCCTGATTTGGAGATTGTGCCAATTAGAGGGAATATTGATACTAGAATTAAGAAATTGTATAGCCAAGACCTTGACGCTATTGTGTTGGCAGCAGCAGGCTTGGAGCGGATGGGTTGGAGTAATAAGATAAGTCAATATTTAGAACCAGCTATTTCTCTACCTGCTGTTGGACAAGGTGCCCTGGCTTTAGAAGTCAGAAGTAACGCTGATAGTATTAAGAGGTTAATTAAAGGAATAAATCATCATGATACATATTTAAGGGTAGCAGCTGAACGGAGCTTTTTAGCATATTTAGAAGGTAGCTGTAAGATACCGATAGCTGCTTATGCAGAGGTTGAAGATAATGAAATCGTTGTAGAGGGAATGGTAGCCAGTTTAGATGGTAGAAGGTTAATTAGAGATAAAGTAAGAGGAAATAAATCAGAGGCTAAAGAATTAGGGATTATCTTAGCAGAAAGGCTTGTTGAGCAGGGGGCAGCAGAGATTTTAGCAGAGATTAAGGAGTGATAATAATGGCAGGTAAAGTATTTTTAGTTGGAGCAGGACCAGGTGATGAAGGGTTAATTACTCTTAAAGGATTAAATGCAATCAAAGAGGCTGATGTAATATTATATGACCGTTTGGCAAACCCTAAATTATTGGAGTATAGTAAAGACTCTGTTGAGTTATTCTATGTAGGAAAGAGTGCTAAGTATCATTATCGAACCCAAGATGAGATCAATCAGTTATTGATAGAGCAGGCTCAAGCAGGGAAGGTTGTTACCCGCTTAAAGGGTGGAGATCCTTTCATCTTTGGTCGTGGGGGAGAAGAGGGCCAAGAACTATTACAGGCAGGGATAGATTTTGAGATTGTACCAGGGATTACCTCTCCAATTTCAGTGCCAGCCTATGCAGGAATTCCTTTAACCCATCGTGATTACAACTCTTCTATTGCACTAGTTACTGGACATGAAGATCCAACAAAGGATAATAACAATGTAGATTGGCAGAAGCTAGCTACAACTGTAGGAACTATAGTAATTTTAATGGGAGTTGGCAATCTACCAAAGATTGTTCCTGAATTGTTAGAAGGAGGCCGAGATCCTCAGACTCCAGTGGCATTGATCAGATGGGGAACCAGACCTGAGCAGGAGACCTTAGTTGGTACCTTAGAGAATATTGTCGATAGGGTCAGGTCTGCTAACTTTAAAGCACCAGCAATTATAGTTGTTGGTGAGGTGGTTAAATTACGTAAAGAGTTGAATTGGTTTGAAAGAAAGAGCCTTTTTGCTAAGAGTATAGTCGTTACTAGACCAACCAAGCAGGCTAAAGGTCTCTGTAAAGCTTTGGCTCAAGAGGGGGCAGAGGTAATAGAGGCTCCAGCAATTGAGATAGCTCCTCCAGCAAGTTATCAGAAATTAGATGATGCTTTAGGAAGAATCGGTGACTATGACTGGATTATCTTTACTAGTATCAATGGTGTAGAAGCTTTTATGAAAAGGTTATTTAAATTATCGAAGGATGTTCGTTCTTTAGCTGGAGTTAAGCTCTGTGCTATTGGACCTAAAACTGCAGGAAGGTTGCAGGACTATGGGTTGATAGTTGATTATCTTCCTGATGATTATGTCAGTGAAGCCATCTTAGAAGGTTTTTCTACAGAGGATCTATCGAATCAAAGATTCTTGTTACCACGGGCTGATCTAGCTAGAGATTTATTAGAGGAAGGCTTAGCAGAGTTAGGTGCAACAGTGGATAATGTAATAGCTTATCGGACTATCCAAGGAGCAGGTAATGAAGAGTTAGCTGATAGATTAGTAGTAGGTGATGTAGATTTGATAACCTTTACTAGCTCTTCAACGGTGGACAATCTGATAAAAGGC
>Ga0163226_1000143_pt1 | contig 13929 bp, 15 predicted proteins | sample MSEWel2016_07_13_2_FD_113144 | JGI IMG/M metagenome (GOLD analysis project Ga0163226, IMG submission 113144) | Subsurface microbial communities from deep shales in West Virginia, USA - MSEEL Well Study Marcellus 5H_2016_07_13 ...
AATCAATTATTGTGTTTTTAAAATCTTTATTGTATCTTTTTGCCATTGTAGACACATCCTTTCTTTCTACTTATTATTCTAATATTTTCGATTAAATGTGTCTACTATATTATACTAACACCAAAAGGAGGAGATTGATTATGAAAATTATGAATGAGGAAGAATTTAATAAGAAAAATACGTTCGGTAAAGGGCAGGAGAACACAATGTTTGCTGAGTATTTTATAGGAGATTCATTTTTGAACCCACTGACAAAGTATGAAGAGGATCCAGTATTTATTGCAAATATTACTTTTGAACCAGGCTGTAGAAATAACTGGCATATTCATCACGGAAGAACAGGAGGAGAGCAGATCCTAATCTGTACAGCTGGAAGTGGCTGGTATCAAGAAGAAGGAAAAGAGCCAGTCAGTCTTGAGCCAGGTATGGTAATCACTATACCTACAGGAGTAAAGCATTGGCATGAAGCCAAGGCAGATTCTTGGTTTAGCCACCTTGCTTTTGGTGTTCCAGGAGAAGAGACAAGTAATGAATGGTGTGAACCTGTAAGTGATGAAGAATATAATAAACTAAAATAATAAAACGTACTTATTCAAATTAGAAAGGGGCGAAATTATGACTGATTATAATAAACTTTTTGAGACTGATCCTGAATTTATGGAACGTTTTGAAGCATTTGCTTATGATGAGGTCGTTAATGAGCCAGGACAAGAACTTGATGAGGAAACGAGATTTCTAGCAATTCTTGCAACTTTAGTTGCCTGTCAGGGAGTAGAAGAATATAAAGTAATGTTAGATCAAGCATTAGAGAAATCTTTAACACCTATAATGGCAAAAGAAACTGTTTATCAAGCTGTCGATTATCTTGGCATGGGAAGAGTTTACCCATTCCTGATTGCTACAAATGAAGTTATGATAGAAAAGGATATAAAACTGCCTTTGGAAGGTCAGGCTACGACAACAATGGATGATCGTTTGGAAAAAGGTGCAGATGCTCAAATTGCTATTTTTGGTGAAGGTATGAAGGATTTTTGGAAAGGTGGTCACATTAATCGTTGGTTGGCAGCAAATTGTTTTGGTGATTATTATACTAGAACTGGACTAGATTTAAAGCAAAGAGAGATGATTACTTTCTGTTTCCTAGCTGCACAAGAAGGATGTGAATCTCAGTTGACAAGTCATATTTTTGGAAATATAAATGTTGGCAATGATAAAGAGTTTCTGATTAAAGTTGTTTCACAGTGCTTGCCATATATCGGTTATCCAAGAAGCTTAAATGCTATTGCCTGTATTAATGAGGTAACAAAAGAACAATCCTAATTTGTTGAATAAATATAATATGATATTAATTTCTATAAAATTGAAAAAATGGAGGAATAAAAATGAATTTAGATTTTACTTATCAAAATCCAACAACAATTTACTTTGGGAAAGATTCACTAGATAATTTAAAAACAGAATTAGCGAATTACGGAGAGACAATAATGCTAGCTTATGGTAGAAGTTCAATTAAGAAGATTGGATTGTATGATCAAGTGATTGAGATATTAAAAGAAAGTGGAAAAAATATCGTAGAATTGGCTGGGATCATGCCCAATCCAACATATGAAAAAGTACAGGAAGGGGTAAAGCTGGTTAGAGATAATGATGTTGATTTAATTTTAGCAGTAGGTGGAGGTTCTGTTATTGACTGTGCCAAGGCAATTTCGGTATCTTCATACTGTGAAGAGGATCCATGGAAGAAATATTGGCTGGATTTTGCACCAGTTACTAATAAAATTGTACCGGTAGGCTCGATACTTACATTAGCGGGAACAGGGTCTGAGATGAATGGTGGTTCTGTTATTACTAATGATGAGATGAAATTAAAGATGGGACGTGTCTTTTCTGCAGAAGTGAATCCAGACTTTTCAATCTTAAATCCTGAATATACTTATTCATTACCTCAATATCAAATGGTAAGCGGGATTTTTGATATGATGTCTCATCTGATGGAATCATATTTCTCTGGAGAAGATGATGTCACAACTGATTATCTGATTGAAGGGTTGCTTCGTTCTATTATTCATAGTGCTAAAGTAGCAGTTGAAGATCCTAAGAATTATGAAGCAAGAAGTAATTTGATGTGGAGTTCTACTCTGGCAATGAATCCATTGATGGGATTAAGTAAGACTCAAGACTGGCAAGTTCATATGATTGAACATCAGTTAGGAGCATATACAGATTGTGCCCATGGTATGGGACTTGCAGCGGTTTCTCTTCCATATTACCGTGCAATCTATAAAGATGGTCTTGATAAATTTGCCCGTTTTGCAACCCAAGTCTGGAATATTGAAGAAGAGGGTAAAAGTAAAGAGGGGCTTGCACTTGCTGGTATTGATGCTTTAGAAGATTTTATTAAAGAGTGTGGTATTGTTACTAATTTACAAGAACTTGGAGCAACAGAAGAGATGCTAGCAAAAATTGCAAACTCTACAGTCATTTTAGGGGGATATAGGAAGTTGACAGCAGAAGAAATTTTAGATATTTTAAAGACTGCTTATAATGTTTAAATAGAAGACATCATAGAGATTTAGAGCTAGTGCTAGATTTTAGATGTATTTTTTGTGTGTGGGAGAAAGGGGTCATATTGGCACCTTTTTCTCTATATTAGTATCTAAAATTTGAGTTAATAATTTTTATGGAGAGATTTTTAGTAGGACTGTATGAATTTGAATTTATGGAGTGACAAAATCTTGGAGGTATTTAATTAGAGAATATGAGGGTTGAAGAAATGAGAATGTAGAGGCAGCATATAAGTTTAAGCAGATGGGTGGTGGGTACTTAGTATAAATATAGTGGCTTATCTAGGTTAAAAGGGGGTGTTATATAACGCACCCTTTACTTTATATTTTCTATTTCTTTTCTGATTAAATTAATTAATTTAGGCATTGAATCTTTTACTTTCTGAGATAACTCTTCACCTAAACTTAAGTTTTCAGGCTCTATACCATAAATAACTAAATTAGTAGGAAAATTTGTAATTTCTCTAGCTAGCTCGATTACATTTAATAAAGAATAACCATGAAAATCTCTCACAGTATTTCCACTAGACCTCAAGTTTTCTTCTGTTAAACGGTATATACTTCCTGCCTGTTCACCTCCTTGAATTGCATCAACTATAATTAAACTTTCTGCCCTACTTATCTCTTCTAAATAATAAAGTGGTGAAGTTCCTACCTCTAATAATGAGATATCTTCTTTCCAGTCTTCTTTTTGAAGTTCTCTAACTACATGTATTCCTAAGCTATCATCAGACATAATTAAATTTCCTAAACCAATTATTAAAAGTTTACATTTTGGATTACTCATATTTAATATTTATTCCAACTAAAGCATATTATTAGCCTAAGAGAATCTTTAAAGGGTGATAATATGGATAAAGAAGAGTTTGTCAAGGGCTGTCATCGATTAAGAAATAATCAAGATTATAAACTCAGCAAGCATATTCTATCTGGAGTAAAAGGATATAGAGATAAAAGTAATGATAAGCTACCTGTTCTGTGGCTAGAAACAAGTGATAGTGGTGATAATAATATTTCTTTTATGAATACAGCCTATCCTTATTTAGGGCAGGTTTTTGAAGAGATGATTGACTTATTATATAGTAATACCTTTATGGCAGCTCAAGGAAAAAATGCTTTAGATATTTTGTATAGGATTACTAGGTATCAAAAGGGGGAATTTGTCTTAGTGGTAGAAGGGGCAATACCTACTAAAGCTAATGGCTTATATAATATAGTTATTGAGACTCAAAGAGAGCAGATTACAGCTTTAGAGGCAGTAAAGTGGTTAGGGGGATTGGCTAAATATGTTGTAACCATTGGAACTTGTGCTAGCTTTGGTGGACCTTCAGCAGCTAAACCTAATCTTACTGGTGGTGTAGCAGTTAGTGAGGTACTAGATAGAGAGATAATTAAAGTAAGTGGTTGTCCAGTTAATGCAGAGTGGTTTGTAGGAACTCTAGCTCATTTATTGATGTATGGCAAGCCAGAGCTTGATGGATTAGGTCGACCTACCTTATTTTATGGTTATACAATTCATCGCCATTGTCAACGAAGATCTTATTTTGACCGTGGTAACTTTGCTGAAGCTTTGGGGGATATCGAATGTATGTTCAGTCAAGGCTGTGTAGGACCAAAAACCTATGCTGATTGTCCTTATCGTCAGTGGATTAATGAAAACTGGCCAATAGAGGCTAATACCCCTTGCATTGGCTGTACCAATCCCGATTTTCCTGATGGTTCATCACCTTTCTTTACACCATTGCCTGAGAAGAGACAAGAGGATACTAAGAAGAGAGAAGGTCAAAAAGATGAGTAGGAAAAAGATTATCTTCAGTCCCGTGACTCGTTTAAGTGGTATCTTATCGGTTAAGGTAACTATTGATAATAATAGAGTAGTAGATGCTGATGCTAGTAGCACCATGTTTAGAGGCTTTGAATGGATTATGAAAGACAGACATGTTGCTGATGCTGTTTATATGACCCAACGAGTCTGTGGAATCTGTTCTTTGGCTCATGGTGCTACTGGGAGTTATTTATTAGATGAACTCTATGGTAATCAAATTTCAGAGAATGCACAATATCTTAGAAACATCATGTATGGGGCAGATTTTTTACAGAATCATATTAGACAGATTTATCTCTTTAGTCTTCCTGATTATGTTAAGATGCCCAACCGTCCCCCTTTTCATGATCAAAATCTATTAGATGTCCGTTTCAGCCCTAGAGATAATCAAAAATTAGTAGAGAATTACTTTTCAGCAATTAAAGCAGGTCAACAGAGCCATCAGATTTTGGCTTTATTTGGAGGAAAAGCTCCTCATCAACATAGCTTTGTACATGGAGGGGTAGCAGTGGCTCCGACAGTAGATAAGATTAATACAGCTTTAGCTTTACTTGATAAAGTTCACAAATTTGTGGGTGAGATTATGTTACCAGATGTTAAATTACTCTCTAGAGTTTATAGTGATTACTTTAAGATAGGGGTAACTCCACGTCGGTTATTATCCTTTGGACTGTGGCGTTTTGGTGAAAATAATGAGGAATATTTATGGAAAGGAGGAGCACTTAACGGTAATCGTTTAACAGAAGTAGATATTAACTTAATTAATGAAGGAATTGTTAATTCATGGTTTGAGGGGGATGCAGATAGTATTTATAATGGAGAGTTAGAGCCTAATCCCCTAAAAGAGAGTGCTTATAGTTGGGTGAAGACAGTCAAATATCAAGGAGAGCAGTTTGAAACTGGTCCTTTGGCTAGGTTAATCATTAATAGGCTGTATCAAGGTGGAACTTCAACAATGGATAGAATTATGGCTAGAGCTATTGAGACTTTATTGATTACTGAGTTGATGGAGGAGTGGCTAAGTAAATTAAAGCCTAGCAGTAAAGCCCCAATTAGTCAGAATAAAACTCCAATAAAAGAGCAGGTCATAGCTACTACCGATGCTATGAGAGGAGGATTACTACATAGTGCTAAAATTAGTGATGAAGAGGTGCTTAAGTATAATATTATTACTCCCACAGTCTGGAACTTTTCACCTAAAGACGAATATGGTAATCTAGGTCCTGTGGAAGATGCTATGGTGGGAACAGAAATACGCAATCCTAGTGATCTATATACTATTTTAGGTAGGATTATTCGTTCCTTTGACCCTTGTATGTCTTGTGCTACTCATGTACTTGATGTAAAAGGTAATATTAAGGATAAGGTGGTGTTTTGAAGTTTAGTTGACAATAGATGTTCAAGTGTAAAGTGAAATATAAGATAGATATTGCGACAGCTTTACTTTTTTTAAGAGTAAGAAAAATTCTTAGGTTCCGCCTAAGGGAGGGTTACCTTAATTTACATCTTCTATAATTAGGCTATTCATTCAGGCTAATATTATTTTAGCTCCCTTTAGGGAAATCTTATGTTTTTAAAGTAGCCACAGTGTTTTAACCTGTGGCGTCAAACAAGCACTAAATCCTAGATTAACATATCTATATCACCAGTATAGAATGGCTTAAAATTAATAGTTTACATTAATTGGTTTGAAATTTGCTCATTTATAATTTGTAATTCAAATTGGGAGGTGATTCAAATACATGAGATCTCCTTAATGGGACAATTATTCTCTATTATTCAAGAGTACATTAATAATTACAATTTAGAAAGAGTAACAAAGGTAGTATTAAAGGTTGGTGAGATGACCTGTGTAGAAGATAGTGCCTTAAATTTTGTTTTTAAATCCTTTGCTAAGGGTACTAAGGTAGAAGGAGCAGAGTTAGTAATTCAGAGGGTAGAGGCTATTAGTAAATGCAGGTCTTGTGGACTAAAATATAAGGTTGATTTTAATAATAAGCTCTGTCCTCAATGTAAAGAGTTTAATTATAATTTAATCAATGGTGATGAGCTACTATTAGAAAGCTTAGAGGGGGAAGAGGATGAAACAGATTGATGTGATGAAAGATTTATTAGCAGATAATAATAAAATAGCTGATGCTAATCGTAAGTTATTGAGTGATAAAGGTATCTTTACAATTAATTTAGTCGGTTCACCTGGAGCAGGCAAGACTTCACTATTAGAAAGATTAATTAGAAAGTTCAAAGATGAGATTAAGATAGTAGTAATAGAAGGGGATTTATATACTACTAATGATGCTCAGCGGATTGAACAGGAAGGAATAGAGGTAATTCAACTTAATACTAAAGGTGCTTGCCATTTAGAGGCTAATATGATAGCTGAAGCACTAGCAGATTTAAATTTAGAGGAAGTTGATTTATTAGTGATTGAGAATGTAGGTAATTTGGTCTGTACAGCCTCTTTTGATTTGGGAGAAGATATGAAAATTACATTATTAAGTGTAACTGAAGGCAGTGATAAGCCTCTTAAGTATCCAATCATCTTTCAAAATTCAAAGGGGGTTGTAGTTAATAAGGTGGACTTATTAGAACATACAGATTTTTCAATAAAGCAGTTATACCAAGACCTTAAAAATTTAAAAGAAGATATCAAAGTTTTTGAAGTTTCCTGTGTTAAAGAAGAGGGGATTTTAGAGTTTGGGGATTATTTAAAGGGAAAAATCAAAACTAAGCAATTAGCTACTAGGTCTAGTTAGAATGAAAAATGTACGTATAAGGGTTAAAGTTCAAGGGATAGTGCAAGGGGTTGGTTTTAGACCCTTTATCTATAACTTAGCAAGGAGATATAAGCTAGTGGGTTGGGTTAATAATAGCTCTCAAGGAGTAATTATTGATGTTGAAGGTAAGGATGAGAGTATAGATTCTTTTCTATCTGCTATTAAATTATCACCGCCACCTCTAGCTAAAATAGATAGTATAGAGTTTATTGACTTAGCTCTAGCAGAGTATAAAGACTTTGTAATTAAAGAGAGTTTAGCTAATAAAGAAAAGTTAACCTTACTCTCTCCTGATATAGCAACCTGTTCAGACTGTATGGAAGAGATAAAAGATAGAAATAATCGTCGTTATGGTTATTCGTTCGCTAATTGTACTAACTGTGGACCTCGTTATTCTATAATTGAAGCTTTGCCCTATGATAGAAAGGTAACTACTATGAAATCTTTTAAAATGTGTGAGCAATGTAGAACAGAGTATGAAAATCCAAAAGATAGAAGGTTCCATGCTCAGCCCAATGCTTGCCCTGAATGTGGTCCTCAACTTTGCTTAACAGATAATTTAGGAAGGAAATTAGCTATGAAAGATCCATTAAAACAGGCTATCCAGCTACTGCAAGCAGGTAAGATAATTGCAATTAAAGGGTTAGGAGGTTTTCATTTGGTCTGTGATGGAAAGAATCAAGTGGCTATTGAAGAGTTAAGAGTTAGAAAGAGAAGACCCGATAAGCCTTTTGCCTTGATGATGAGAGGTATAGAGGTTGTTAAGAAATACTGTTACCTTAATTCTAAGGAGGAAGAGATATTAACTGGGATTAGAAGACCGATTTTATTATTAGAGAGAAAGAATAATCACCTACCACCTAATATTTCTAAAGACAATAATTATTTAGGGGTAATGCTCCCTTATACCCCTTTACATCAATTACTATTTGATGATGGTTTAGAGGTTTTGGTGATGACCAGTGCTAATGTGAGTGGTTTAGCGATTGAATATACAAATCAAGGGGCAATCAACAGGTTAGAAGATGTTGTTGATTATTTACTTTTACATAACCGCAAAATACATATTCCCATTGATGATTCAGTAGCAAGGGTATTATTAGGTCAAGAAATTTTACTTAGAAGGGCAAGAGGTTATGCACCTTTAGCAATCAAATTTAGTGGGTTGAAAGAGACTTTGGCCTGTGGCTCTCAATTAAAGAATAGCTTTGCATTGGCTAAAGGTGATTATATCTTTTTAAGTCAACACTTAGGGAATATAAATCATTTAGAAAGCTATCACAATTACCAAAGGATAATAAATCATTTAAAAGAATTATATCAAGTTAATCCTGAACTGATAGCTTATGATTTGCATCCAGAGTACTTAACTTCACAATTTGCTCAAAACCAAGGTGGACAGAAAATAGCAGTTCAGCATCATCATGCTCACATAGTCAGTTGTATGGTGGAGAATGAGGTTAGTGAACAGGTAATTGGTCTCACCTTTGATGGAACTGGATTAGGAAGAGATGCTAAGCTATGGGGTGGGGAATTTTTAATTTGTGATTATAGTAACTTTAAAAGAGTAGGACAATTAAAGTATGTTAAATTGCCAAGCGGAGAGCAAGCTATTAAAGAACCTTGGCGGATGGCGATTAGTTATCTCTATCATGCTTATGGTGATGATAGAGAGTTATTTACTGAATTAATTGGTGTTAAAGAAGAGAAGATTAAGGAAGTTGTTAATTTAATCAAAGCAGATATAAATTCTCCCAAAACCTCAAGTATGGGGCGTTTCTTTGCTGGAGTAGCAAGTCTGCTTGGTCTGGTTAATTCTATTAGCTATGAAGCACAAGGGGCCATCAAGTTAGAAACTATGGCTACTAACAAAGAGGTAGGAGAGTATAACTATCAGGTTAAAAGTGAAGGTAGCTATTATATAGTTGATACTACTTCTATAATTAAAGTTATAGTTGAAGATATTAAGTTGGGAGTAAGCAAAGGTGTGATTGCTAGAAAATTTCATAATACTGTTATAAGTTTTTCAGTGGAGATTTGTAAATTGATTAGAAGTGATTATAAGATTAACTTAGTTGCTTTAAGTGGAGGAGTCTTTCAAAATCAGATTTTGTTAAAAGGGATTTATCAAAAACTTGTAGCAGAGGGGTTTAAAGTTTATTTCCATAAGCAGATACCTTGTAATGATGGCGGATTAGCAGTAGGTCACTTAGTAATTGCTAACTATCAGAAAGGGGTAGAAGATGATGTGTATAGCGATACCAGCAGAGGTAATTGAGCTTAAGGAAGGGATTGCAGTTGTAGATTTTGGGGGGATTACTCAACAAGTAAATATCGACCTAATAGATAAGGTGAAACTAGGTGATTATCTCTTAATCCATTGTGGCTGTGCAATTGAGAGGTTAAATCACCAAGATGCTAAAGAAACGATAGAGTTATTAGAAGAGGTAGCTAATAATTTGAAGGATGGGGAAGGCTAATGAACCACTTTGCTAGGTTGAATGATGTAACTTTAGTTAAGGATATGATTAAAGAGATTAGAGAGTTTGAGCAAGAGGTAAAGATTATGGAGGTCTGTGGAACTCATACTAGAGCCATAGTGGAGAGTGGAATTGCTAAATTATTGCCTGATAATATAGCTTTAATCTCTGGACCGGGCTGCCCTATCTGTGTTACTACTCAAGATTATATTGATAAGGCTGTTGAACTTGCCCATAGAGATAATGTTATAATCACAACCTTTGCTGACTTAATAAAGGTAGCAGGTACTAATACTTCTTTAAAACAAAGTAAAGCTTTAGGTGGAGATATTATAATTGTTTCTTCTCCATTAGAAGCAGTTAAGGTTGCTCAACAAAATCCTAATCAAGAGGTTGTCTTTTTAGCTATTGGCTTTGAAACTACAGCTCCAATAATAGCATTGAGTATTATGAAAGCAGATAGATTGAAGTTAGAGAATTATTCGATTTTATTAGCCTTAAAGACGATGCCTGCTGTAATAGAAGAGTTAATCTTAGATAAAGAAGTAGCAATAGATGGCTTTATCTGTCCTGGACATGTAAGTGTAATTACTGGTGCTAAGGAGTTCAATTTTATAGCTAATAAGTATAACTTACCTGCAGTAGTAGCTGGTTTTGAAAGGATTGATATTATTATGGCATTAGCTAGATTATTGCAGATGATAGATAATGGAATTAGTAGAGTAGATAATTTATATAACAGAGTAGTTAAAGTAGAAGGTAATTTAAAGGCAATAGATGTGATGAATCAAACCTTTAAAGTTGAAGATAGTACTTGGCGGGGGTTAGGTAAAATAGAGAAAAGTGGATTAATGTTGAGAAATAAGTATAGAAAATTTGATGCTAAGAATAAATTTCAGATTAAGCTAGTCTATCAAGACCAAAGCTCAATTTGTAGCTGTGGAGATATCTTAAAGGGAAAGAAGAGTCCTGTAGATTGTGACCTGTTTGCTGAAGGTTGTACTCCACTAAATCCTAAAGGTCCTTGTATGGTCTCAGAAGAGGGTAGCTGTAATGTTTACTATGAATATAGGAGATGAAAGTTATGGATGTAATTACTATGGCTCATGGTAGTGGAGGTAGATTAACTAAAGAGTTAATAGAAGGTTTATTTTATAATCATTTTAAGAATGAGATTCTTTTAGAGGGGAATGATTCGGCTATACTATCTTCTATAAAAGGGAAGCCAGTTACTACTACCGATAGTTTTGTAATCAAGCCAATCTTCTTTAGAGGTGGAGATATAGGTAAGCTATCAATCTGTGGAACTGTGAATGATTTAGCTATGAGTGGAGCTAGCCCATTATACATAACTGTAGGTTTTATTATAGAAGAAGGTTTTGAAATTAGTAAATTAGAGAGAATTGTAGAGTCGATGAGTAAGACTGCCTTGAAAGCTGGTGTAAAGATAGTTAGTGGAGATACAAAGGTTGTAGAACGAGGCAATTGTGATGGAATCTATATCAATACTACTGGGATAGGAGTTTTAGAGAGGAATCTTTACTTAAGTGGAGCTAATGCAGAAGTAAGCAATAAGATAATTATTAATGGAAGTCTAGGAGAGCATGGAGCAAGTATTTTAACTCAAAGAGGGGGATTGGGACTTAAAAGTCAACTTAACAGTGATTGTGCTTTATTACATGGCTTGATTGCTGATATTTTAGATAATAGTAAGCAGGTTAAAGTATTACGGGATCCTACTCGAGGAGGAGTAGCTACAATTTTAAATGAAATTGCTGAGCAGAGTAGAGTAAGTATTAAATTACAGGAAGAGAATCTTCCGATTAGAGAAGGGGTAAAAAATCTGTGTAAAATTACTGGTTTTGACCCGTTATATTTAGCTAATGAAGGTAAGGTGATTGTAGTTGTTGATGCCAGTGAAGCTAATCAGGTCTTAGATGTAATGAAGAAAAATCCTCTTGGCAGAGAGGCAAGGATAATAGGTGAGGTGGTAAATGAAGATGATAGTATAGTTTATTTAGAAACTGCCCTTGGAGGAAGCAGAATTATAAATATGTTAAGCGGAGAATTATTGCCTAGAATATGCTAATTTCTATAAATCTAAGAACCTATCCCAAAGATAAAACATATAATATCCAAAAAGGCTAGGGAAGGAATGAGAAATGTGAATGATGGTTATATAATTAGTCAACGTCACCCGAAACAACGTACTAAGTTAAAGGATTATGGACCATGTCCCTTTGTGGTTAATATTGAAGAGATTACTAAACAAAATGATTATTTCCGTCTTGCTTTATGGACAGGAGAATATTTGCAACTGACCTTGATGACTATCAAACCTGGTGATGAGATAGGTTTAGAGATTCATCCTGATGTAGACCAATTCATACGTATTGAACAAGGGCAAGGAATTACTATGATTGGGGATAGAAGAAATCAGTTAGATTTCAAAGCAAAAGTCTATGATGATGATGCAATATTTATCCCTGCTGGTAAATGGCACAATCTGATCAATACAGGTCGTACGCCACTTAAACTGTATTCTATTTATGCTCCGCCTGAGCATCCTCGTGGTACAGTTCATGAAACTAAAGAAGATGCTAAAGAGTATCATCGACGATAAAATTTCTTAATAATAGCTATAAGTGTTTTTGTTGAAGATTGGCTAGCTAAATATATAAAATTTAAGGAGTTTATTGTTATTATAGTCATCCAACTTTAGAATGAAACAATAGAAAGAAGGTGTGACATTTTTTGGAATCTGGAATCAGTAGTCAGGAATCAGTTATAAACACTGGTTCCTGATTCCTGATTCCCGACACGAAAGTGTTGCTATATATCCATTACATTACACTTTAGACTTGGATATTTATAATGTATAGATATTTGTAACAAGTGTATGGTGGAGTCTGAGTTTTGTTTAGATGCTTGTTTACATGAACCTGATGTAAATAATAGAGTAAAATGTATGGAAATATTGAAGGACTGTATTGAAGTTTGCTCTATTTCTGCTAAGTATATGGCAGGAAATAGTCAATTTGCTAGTCAAGTCTGTGAATTATGTGCTGAAATTTGTGATGCTTGTGCAACTGAATGCGAGATGTTTGAAGATAATCACTGTCAAACGTGTGCTCAAGTCTGTCGTGAATGTGCTACTGAATGCCGTAATATGGCACAAGCTTAATCAAAATATTTTACTAAAGGGTAGGCTAAAATTAGTCTACTCTTTCTTTTTTTGAAATTAATTATTTAAAAGCTTTAAAGAATCTTGATACTTTCTTAATACTTTCTTAATATTTAGCTCTTATAATATAAATAACAGTTAAGAGTAACTAAAAATTGATTGCTAGTTACTGAATTTAAAAGGAGGAGATAAATATGAAAAGAATTTTAAGCTTTGTATTAGTGATGACAATGGTGTTGGGAATTTCAGTTTATGCTTTTGCCCATGGAGGAAATGGATTTAATAGTCAAGGAACAAGAAATGGTTATAGAAATAATAATCATCGTAATGATTTAAATTTATCAAATGCACAAGAGGATCAATTAGAAGGTCTTCAAGATAAATACTATGATCAAATGGATGATTTAATGGATGATATGAGAGATAAGAATGATGATTTAAGAGACTTATACTTTGATAAAGATGCTGACCGCAATGAGATTATTGCAGCTCAAAAAGAGGTTAATTTATTAAGAAATAAGATGTTTGATGTAATGGCAGAGATGCAATTAGAGATGAGAGATATCTTAACTGCTGAACAGTTAGAGTATATGGAAGACTATGGAATGATGGGCTTTGGTATGATGCATGGATTTGGCATGATGGGCGGAAGAGGATTTAGAGGTAGTATGATGCATGGGAATGGTGGTATGATGGGTTGGTAGTTACAGTTAAGAGTTAAAAATGAAAAATTAATATAGATAAACAACTCTAGAATGAAACAATGGAAAGATAGTGTGACACTTTTTGGAATCTGGAATTAGTAGTCAGGAATCAGTTATAAACACTGGTTCCAGATTCCTGATTACCCACACGAAAGTGTTGCTATATATCCATTAAATTACACTTTAGACTTGGAGTTCTATATAGATAAACAACTTTAGAATGTAATTTAAATATCCTAATAATTTAATACCTTTAAGTTCTTAACTAAAAGCCTTAAAAGATAACTTTCAGCAACGAATCTACCGAATTTACGCGAATAAAACTAAAAGATTAATTAATCTTTTAATCTTTAATTCGTGTTAATTCGTTGCTAATCTTTAGCTTTTGATCTTTA
>Ga0163226_1000145_pt1 | contig 13883 bp, 9 predicted proteins | sample MSEWel2016_07_13_2_FD_113144 | JGI IMG/M metagenome (GOLD analysis project Ga0163226, IMG submission 113144) | Subsurface microbial communities from deep shales in West Virginia, USA - MSEEL Well Study Marcellus 5H_2016_07_13 ...
CTCTAACTCTCTCCTACCTTAGGAGAGAGGACTAAAGCATCTTTTATTCCCCTCTCCTGATATGAGGAGAGGGGTTAGGGGTGAGGTGGGTTTTATATTACATTCTAAAGTTGTTTATCTATAGATTAGAGGTTTGTGAATCTAAAATTTTGTGAGGTTACGAACGGGGTGGGTAGTAGGTCAAAAATATGTTTTGGGAAATGGGGACTTTGAATGAATAATATGAACAAAAATCATTTTAGGAGATCTAATTATCACTTTAATAAGTGGTATAACAAGGATTTATGGAATAAATATAATAATATTAAATATTATCCCCTCACAATTATTAGAGGAGGCATGGGTAATGGTAAGTCAAGTAGCTTATCTAAGTTTGTAGAAAGCAATTTTAACGGCAAATTCACTTGGTTAAGCCTTAATGAAAACTTTAAATTAGATCTTAATATTTTTTGGAAGCTGATTGTTGAAGCCTTTATCTTTTATAATAATGATTTACGAGAAGAGATGAATAAGATTATTAGAAATCTTGAACAAAAAGAGTTAGATATCAAGACTGTTTTAAATGATTTAGTGGAGATATTATTTGATAACTTAAATAATGACAGCATATTAGTAATTGATAATCTAGAATTCCTTGCTAATAATTATATTATAGCTAATAGCTTAAGTTATTTTATAAATTTAATCCCTAACTCCTTTCATCTAGTAATTATCACCAGGTCAGAGATTTATTTGCCCAAATTAGAAAGATGGGGGATACAGAGCAGGGTCCAATTTATAGGGGAAGATGAATTTATGCTCAATAAAGAAGAAATAAAGTCGTTATTAACTTTAGAGTATAATCTAAATCTATCTGAAGATGAGCTAAAGATGATATATCAAAAGACTGAAGGCTGGATTTTAGCCATTGACTTTATTGCTAAAGAGTATAATAAAGAGAATTTAGAAGATTTTCTTAATAACTATGATAACTTTGAAATGATAGATGCTTATTTTAATTATCAGGTTCTGGCTAAAATAGATGATGAGTTATTAATAGAATTCTTAATGAAGACATCCTTGCTGATAGAATTAGATATTAAAATTGCTAATCGCTTTTTAAAGATAGATAATAGTGATAAGCTAATTAAGTTAATAAGGGATAACTTTGGATTAGTTGAGAGAGTAGGTGAAAGAAGGTATCGATTTTATAACCTATTTAAAGAATTTTTAAGGAATAAATTTAAGCAAATCTATATCGACTTTGACCATAGTAGATTAATAGATATATACTTAGAACTTGATATGGTTGAAGAAGCAACCTGTTATAGTTGTCAAAACAATTGTAAAGCCAAACTGATAGATATAATTTTGCAAAATGGTAATAGTTTAATCGGGAAGGAAAGATATAACTTTATAGAGAAGGCCCTTTGCTGTTTGACAGAAGATGATTTTGAGAATAATCCTTTGTTATATCTCTATCAAGGTGATTATCATCTATACAGACATGATCTTTATAAATCTCTAACTAGTTATCAACAAGGTGAGAAGATATTTAGAGATAGAGGTGAAAGAAGTAATTTAAAGAAATCTCTCTTTAAATCTGCTAGATTATATGCCTTCTTTAACTCTAATCTCCTTCTAAAATATTTAGAAAAGTTACTGGCTTTGCAAGCTAATCTATCGGTAGTTGAAGAGGAAGAGCTAATTTATTTAAGGTTTATCTCTAATCTGATTAAGGGAGATAATTTAGAGGCAAAAAGTCTGTTGCCTAGACTTGAAGATAGTGGTTATTACAATGAACTATTAGCTAACCTATTATTTATGGAAGGAGATTTTGACAAATCACTAAAGATTATCAACAGTATTGATAAGCCTAGAGAAGATTATGTTTTTTACAATACTTTAATAGTACCGATACTTATAAATTTACTTGTGGGGAATTTTGATAATGCCCAAGAGTATATCTTAAGAAAGTTAGATCAAGGTAGTTTTGTAATAGAGTTATTTGCTGATTATTATCTAGCACAGATAGCTGAATTTTGCTATATTGAGCCTAGAGTAGAATTGAAAGAATTATACTTACAGAAGCTTAATATAATAGCTGATTGTCCTTATCACTCATCCTGGTATAGATTAGAACTGATCTTAAATATAGTGTTTTGGGAAGTCTTTTATGGCGACTTAGAAAAAGTGCTCTATTATGGCAAGGTAGGCCTGGAATATGCCCAAAAAAGGGATGATAAACTTTTTATGGGACTATTGAATAAGGCCATAGGGATTAAATATTACTTTGATGATAGTTTGGAGAGAGCAGTTGAGTTGTTAGAGCAGGCTGTAGATTATTTTCTGAGTATTGAAAATAATCTATTATTGGCTTCAGCTTATTTATGGATAGCTTTAGTTTTTTACAAGAGTGGGGAAGATACTAAGTTAGAAGATTGTATCAGTAAGTTGTTGAGTATAATTAGAGAAAAGAATTATAATTTTCTATTGTCAACTCCAAACTTACTAGGTTCAAGAGATCCTAATCACTTTATCCCACTGTTACTTAAAGCAAGAACTTTAGGAATTGAAAGAGATTATCTAAATCAACTTTTAAAAGGGCTTTCTTTAGAAGATATAGACTATGCACCAGGTTATTCATTAAAGGTTAAAGCTTTGGGAAGACTCAAGGTTTATCGAGGAAGTCAATTAATTGCTGAAGATGAATGGGGTCGTAAAAAGTCAAAAGAGTTATTTAAGTTATTATTAGTTAATTACGGACAGTTAATTAACAAAGACTATATATGTCGGATATTATATCCTGATTATAATCAAGAAAATGCTTATCGGAACTTTTCTGTTAATTTAACCTATCTGAATAAAGTTTTAGAACCACAAAGAAAGAATGGTCAAAAACCCTACTTTATTATCAGAGAAGGTGACTATTATGGTTTAACTAGAATGTTTGCTTATATTTATGATGTTGAAATCTTTGAAAATTTAATTGATAGAGCAAAGCAAGCAAATTATAAGCCATTAAGGGTAAAGTACTATCAGCAGGCTTTAGAGCTTTATGATGATTTTATCATTGATGATTTATATAATGAAGAGATAATTAAAGAAAGAAAGAGGTTGCAACAGCTATATTTAGAGATCGTTGATGAGATTATGGAGTATTATTATCAGAATGGAGATTATAATAAGTGCATACAGCTAGCAGATAGAAGTTTAAAGATGGACAAATATTTTGAATTGGCTTATCTTTATAAAATTAAATCTTATAAACAGCTTAATCTTCGAACTTATGCAATCAAAACTTATAAGAAGTGTAAAGATATTTTAGAAGAGGAATTAAATATTTCACCTAGTCAAGAGATAGAAGATTATTATGAATCAATAATCAATTAAAACAATAGCAGATTTAGAAAAATATTTTTTTTAAGTTGAAATAAAGAAAAGGTCCACCTACATTTTATTATATAGGTGGACCTTTTCTTTTAGGAAATATATATTTTGATTATGATATTTAAGTAAAGCTCTGGGTTAAATTATTTTTGGAACCCAGACCCACTTGTCGTAAAATGTCGTAATATACATTTATTTGAATTTTATAAAATAATCTGGTTTTGTAACCGTTTTGTAAGTGATATGTAATCGATTTGAAGTAGTAGCTTGTTATAATAAGATTATAAATTAGCAGTAACAGTTATTAATAGTAATATTTTTACAGTGAACTACAAATAATAGTTTTGAGGGAGGGAGCTAAATGATTTTGAGAACAGGGTCTATTATATCTAGGGTGAATGCTCCTTGGGATAATCAGAAATTGATAGAAAAATTTTCATGGTTAGATAAGAATACCTTGACTATAATAGAGGCTAAGATGGGTTATGGGAAGACGATTAATTTGGCTAATTTTCTCAAAGATAAATATGATGAGAACTCTTACTGGTATAGAATCAAGAGAGATAATGTTACAGAATTTGAATTTTGGAGAAAACTGATAAAAATTTTAAACTTTAAAAGTGATGTTGATATGGAGAAAATCAATCAACTGCTTGGTAGATTAGAGGAAAGAGAGCTTGAGGCAGAGGATTTTTTAGAAGAATTCTGCCAATCCATCTATGATGTTGTAGTAGATGATACATTTTGGATCATAGATGACTTTCATAAGCTAAGTTTAAATTCAGGCTTTATTAATGCCTTACAATTATTTATAGAGATGATTCCAGCCCAGCTACATCTGGTGATTATCAGTAGGAGAGCTATTGATTTACCTAAACTTGCTTATTGGCAGATAACTGGGATAGCAATGAAGATAGAAGAAGGTCTGTTTAATTTGGATATCAGTCAAGTTGAAGATTTTCTGATTAATTATTATAGATTGAATTTAACTTATAAAGAGATCAAGAAGATATATAAGCTGACAGAGGGCTGGATGATTATTCTTGATCTAGCTGCCCGTAGATTAAAGGATGGGCTTAAGTTGGACAAGCTTTTAAGTGATGAAGGGGACTTTGGATTAATCTTTGATTATTTTAATTATGAGGTTTTGACTCCACTAACTAATGATAAACTTTTTTTGACAGAGTTTCTATTTAAAACATCAATACTAAGTAATTTTAGTATAAAATTTTGTAATGACTTTTTAAACATTAATAATAGTCAGGAGATAATAAATGAGCTATTAGAGCAAGGGGTATTTATCTTCAAGGTTAATAATGACATATATAAGTATCATAATATATTTAAGAGATTTTTAAAGGTTAAAGCCAGTCAGATTTATGATTTAGACTTGTTAAAGCAGAGAGCTAAAAAAATATATCTACAAAACGATAGGGATATAGACTTTGTAGACTATATTCTAGATAATGGTTCTAAAGAAGAGATAATAGAGATGATAATTAATAGAGGAGAAAGCTGGCTAGAAGAAGGAGATCTATCGTTATTAGAGAGATCTTTAGCTACTTTATCTAAATCTACTATACTATCAACTCCAGAGCTATTAATCTACCAAGGTGATTTATATCAAAGTAAGGAATATTTTGAGAAAGCAATTGAGAAATATCTCCAAGCAGAAGAGATACTTACTGGTATTTATAATAAAAATCTAGTTAAGCTATTATTTAAAATAGCTAAGATTTATGCCTTCTTTACTTCAAATAAATTAGCAACTTATCTTGATAAACTAAGAGAGTTTCAGAATGATTTTTCTAAATTAGAAGCTAGAGAGCTATTAGAATTAGAATTAGTTGATATGTTAGTTAAAGGTAATATAGTTCAATTAAAGTCTAAACTTGATCAATTTGAAATCGATGAAGGCAAATGTAAAGAGTTGAAGGCATATATCTATTTATTTGAGGGTAAAGCTTCTAAAGCGGAAACTTTATTTAAAGAATTAGAGGATCAAGGTAAGAGCTTGAATGAATATCTACTATTTTATACTATTACCTTACCTGTAACTTATAATTTACTTGAAGGTAATCTCTGTGCTACTTTAGAATATATTTGGCACCATTTAAAGACAGAATGTAAGATAGTTAAGGAATTTTTAAATTATTATCTAGCCAATACTTTGGAATTATTTAGGGTTTACGATACTAATGCTCTAAAATCCAAATATTCTAGTTTTATAGATAGTTTGACTACAAGAAAGATTGATTTTTCATGGTATAAAGCAGAAGGAATAATTAAATTGATGATTTGGGAAGCATTTTATGGAGATTGTCATAAAGGGATTGATTATTGCTTAAAAACTTTAGAGGATTCAAGGTACAATAAATATAAAATCTTAGAGATAATACTATTTAGAGTATTGGGAATAAACTATTATTTTTCAAATCAATTTGAACAAGCTGATAAATATTTGAGTATTGCTAAGAAGCATTTGATGAAGATGAACAATAAGTTGTATCTGGCTTCTACATATTTAATTTTAGCAAAGGTCAATCGTGAATTAGGAAATAATCAAAAATTCTATAGATATCTTGAAGAAGGAATTAAGATTTCAAAAGAGCATGGCTTTGATAATATCTTTATTAAATCATCATTAGGAGGTTTTAGAGATCCAAATCGTTTGATTCCAATCTTACTTGAAGCCAAAGAGGCTAATATTGAAAAGGAGTATGTAGAGGGTTTACTTTCTAAGATTAAATTATCAGAATATAATAGAGCACCAGGTTATTCTTTAAGGATTAAGACTTTAGGAGGTTTAAAGCTCTATCGAGGTAGGACTAAGGTCAAAGATTCTGATTGGAAGCGTAAGAAGTCTAAGGAGATATTGAAATTATTTCTGATTAACTATGGTAGTTTATTACCAAGAGAGAAAATATGTAATATCTTATGGCCAAATAAGGATCAACAATCAGCTATTCACAGTTTTAATGTTGCTCTAAGTAGTTTGAATAAGATATTAGAGCCTGATAGAGGTTCTAGAGCCGATAGTTATTTTATCATAAAGAAAGGTCATGCTTATGGATTAGCAAATACCTTTGCTTATTATTATGATGTTGAGGTATTTGAGGGGTTTATTGAGCGTGGTAAAGATTCTGAAGATAAGTCTATAAGTATGAATTATTTTAAAGAGGCAATAAAGCTATATAATGATGATTTCTTAATGGGAGACTTATATAACGAATTTGTTACAAGGGAGCGAGAAAGATTACAGCAGTTATTTTTAGAAGCTGCCAATGAATTGATGAGATACTATTACCAAGAAGAAAATTATAAGAGTGCAATCAGCTTAGCCAATAAGATTCTTTCTATAGATGCTTATTTTGAAAATGCTTATCTGTATAAGATGAAGAGTTATCATCAGGCTGGAAGAAGAGAATTTTCAATTAAAACTTATCGTAAGTGTAAGGAAATTTTAAAAGATGAGTTAAATATTGAACCTAATCAGAAAATTAAAAATTACTATAAACTTTTAATAATATAGAGAGTAGCCCAAAGGTTACTCTCTATATTTATAAATTAGTATAATTTTTTATTTGTGACTTGATTGTAAGTCAATTGTGAGTAACTAGATAGAATTGGATGCTACAATTAGGTAGAAGATAACTTTGTAGCACCCTTCTATACAGTTTTAAACTTGAATTCTGATGAAAGGGGTGTTCGTATTATGGCAGATAAAGATCAATTGAGAGAAAAGTTGAATACTTTAAGGACTAAGATGGTTACAGTAGCTTTAGATAGAGAAAATTTATTAGATAAAGAAGTGCAGAGATTAAGTCAAGAACTCGATCAGCAGATATTAATCTATATGAACTCCTGTGATTTTGGTAAAAAAGAGGGTTGATTTATAAAAAAGGAGGGAGAACGATGACTATAGTTGCTGTATTAATTAATTGTTTAAAGGATTGGGACAAGCTTAATTGTGCAGATCAAGTCAATAATTTTAAGAAATTGATAGATTCTATACTACTTCATTTAGGTATTATGACTGATACAAGTATTAAGTCTAAAGTAGAGTTATTAGCAGAACTACAAGATAGAATTGAATATTTGATAAAAAAAGAAGGGATAGATGAAGATTTGCTGGTAATGGGACTTGTTAATTTTGTTACTGAGAGCTTAGAAGCTACTTTAATGAAGCAAGGACATACTATTATCTTAGATGAAAAGTTAATCTCTTCTAATAGGATTGATTTGGAGATGAAAACTAGGCTTTCATGTAGTTTAGAGCAGTTAAAGCAGAATGATTTTTATGAAGAAGCTATTAAAGAGCTAGATCAGTGGAACGCTTTAGTAGCAAGTAACTTTAGCAGAGGAAATAGAGCTAAATGGAAGCGAGAGAGCTCTGAAGTGATAACAGAAGATTTAGAGGAAGATTGTTTTCGGATTCATCGAAAAATTTTGAATATTTTATCTGAGGTGTCTATTATTAATTTGATGAGCAAGGTTGATATAGAAGAGATTAAGAATTTAACTCATACTATAGCTTTAAGAGAAGGTTTGATATATAGTCATCCAACTTTAGAATGAAACAATATAGAGATAATGCGACACTTTGTGTCGAGTGTGAGCTATGAGTGTGAGTGTGTGTAAAACTTCTTTTTATTGGGGTTTACTCACACTCACACATCCACTCACGCTAATTTTAAAAGTGTTACAATATATCCATTAAGTTTCATTCTGAATTCACATACCTATATCTATTATTTAATAAATGAAATAATCAAATAATCATGATGATAAATAACGGGTGGAGTGGATTTGATTTCTATAGAAGTAGGTGATGAGATGGAGTTATATCAGATGAGTAATCAGATATTTAAAGATATCAGTCAATGGATTTATCAAGAGATAGGACTAAAGCTGACTGAGAAGAAGAAAGCAATGGTAAAGGCCAGGCTGACTAAAAGATTAATAGAATTAAAAGTAAGTAGTTTTGAAGAATATTATCAATTAGCAAGCGGTTGTGAGAGTGAGAAGTGTAAGTTAATTAATTTATTAACTACTAATGTAACAAAATTTTTTAGAGAAGGATATCATTTCCAATTTTTAGAAGAGGTGCTACTCCCTAAGATTAGATCAAATTATAAGCAAGATAAAATAAGAGTCTGGAGTGCAGGATGTTCTAGTGGAGAAGAGGCTTATAGTATTGCAATTGTATTGAATGAGTTTTTTGGTGAAGAGTGGGATATAAAGATCTTGGCTACAGATGTTAATACAGAGGTCTTAAAGAAAGGGGCTAGAGGAATCTATTCATGCTGTGAATTGAAGAAGTTATCACCAATGTTAGTGGACAAGTACTTTAAAATTATTAAATCTTCTGATAAGAGATATTATCAAGTTAGAGATAAATTAAGGAAACAAGTTATCTTTAAAAGGCTAAATTTAAATCAAACTAAATCATATCAGATCAATTCAAAGTTAGATTTGATTTTTTGTCGTAATGTCTTTATTTATTTTGATGATAATGTAAAGCAAGAGGTTCTTAATTTCTTTTATAATAATTTAAAGAATAGGCAATATTTATTTTTGGGTAATTCAGATTCAATTGATCATATTGTACAGGATAATCAAAAGTGGAAGTTACTCTACCCTACTACTTATCAAAAGTTATAATTTCTAATCTCAGTTAAGGTTTAAATAATAATTTTAAGGAAGAGGTGATACACATGTTAGAGGTTTTAAAGAAATTGATTACATTTAGAAATAAGTTATTATTATTTATATTGATCCCTTTTATATTAGTAGGTATCTGGAATGTGAAGAATACAAATAAATTAATTGGTACTAATGTTACTAAAATGGTTGAGAATAATGGAACTGAGAATATCAAAAATGGAGCTGATGTAATTGCTAATTGGCTAAGATCTAAAGAGAATGAATTGGTTGTGATGGCTAAGATGGTAGATTTAGAAGATGATTGGAGTGCAGATGAACAGAGAGGCTGGAGAGTAATTAAGCAATTGATTAAAGCTGATGATTCTAAGAAGACAGATCAATTTATACTAATGGACTTAGCTGGTAAGGGGTGGACTAGCTATGCTGATAAAGTGCTAAACTTAGCAGATAGAGATTATTTTCAAAGGGCTAAAGAGAGTAATGCTTTAGTGGTAAGTGATCCTAGAAAGTCTGAGATAATGGATAAGGATGTTATTGTAATTACTATACCAGTTAAGAATAATATGGGGACGACTATAGCATATCTAGGACAAAGTCTTCCTTTAACAAATTTAGAAGAGATAGTAGGTGGCTTTAAATTAGGTAATAAGGGTTATGCCTACTTAGTTCAAAAAGATGGTAAGATATTTGCCAATCCTAGTGAAAAAGAAGAGCTTAGTCTGCTAGAAAGAGGTAAGCAAGAAGGTGGAGTTACTAACAAGATTATTGCTGGTGAAGAAAGCTTTGGGTTATATAATTTGGCTGGTGATAAAATGTATACATTTTATCATCCGATTGAAGGTGTAAATTGGAGTTTGGTCTTGACAGCACCTAAAGCTAAATTGACTTCAATAGTAGATATGTTGATTGGGGAGATTACTAAAGGTTATCTAATTCTATTAATTATTGTATTCATTATTGTCTTTTTAATAACTACTAATGTATCTAAAAATGTAAAAAAAATCGATCTAGTATTGGATAAGATGGCCAAAGGTGATTTTAGTCATAAAGTAAGAGTCAAGGGTGCTGATGAGCTAAGTAGAATGGGAGATAATATCAATGAAGTAATTGATGCCTTAGGTAGTACTATCAGTAGTATCAAAGATTTCTCTTTAAATATAGCCAATTCTTCTGATGAGATAGCAGAAGGAAATAATGAGCTTTCTGATAGAACTCAGAATAATGCCTCAGCTTTAGAAGAAGTTTCAGCAACGATAGAAGAGATTAATTCCTCAATGCAAGAGGTCTCTTCTAATTCAGAAGATGCTAATAGATTGTCACAAAATACGATGAAATCCTTAAAGACTGGTAGTGATGTTGTCAGTGAGACTATAGAGGCGATAGGAGAGATAAGTGACCATAGTGAGAGGATATCAGAGATTATAGTAACGGTTAATGAGATTGCTTCTCAAACTAATCTATTGGCTTTAAATGCTGCAGTAGAAGCAGCTAGAGCAAATGAGAATGGTAAAGGCTTTGCTGTAGTAGCTGATGAAGTCAGGAGTTTAGCTGAAAGAACTGCTGAGTCTGCTAATGAGATAGAGAAGTTGATTAAAAGTATTATCAAAAAAATAGTACATGGAAATAATCTAGTCAACGAAACTGGTGCTACTTTAAAAGATATTGTAGAGAATAGTAAAGAAGTCCATAAGTCCATTAGAAATATTTCAATCTCGACTGGAGAGCAAGCCTCTGCTATTGAACAGACTCAGCAAGCTTTAGAAGAGATTAATCAAGGTACCCAAGATAATGCAGCTATGGTAGAAGAGATAGCAAGCTCAAGTGAAGAACTCAATAGAGAGTCTGTAGAGATGGCCAAATTGGTCGAGAAATTTAAGGTTAGAAAAGCTGAGCAACAGAATCTAGAGTTATTGAATTTAATTAAAGAGCAATTAGAGAAGCAAGCAAGTATCAAGAAAGTGAAGAAAAATCAAACAGATGATAAAAAGGCTAATCAAAAAGCAAAAGAGTTTGAAGCTATTGACTTATCAGAGCTAGATTTGTCTAAGTTAGATATCGATAGAGAAGATTTAAATATAGATTTTTAATAGTTAAGTTTTGCTAGTTGGAGGGTTAGGTAGTTAGATAGTTCCTAACCCCTATCCACCTAACAATCAAAGTATCTTAGTATCTCTCTATATAGCGTTGTTGTTAAATGATAAAAATCACTAAATGAACTTATAGATTTAAGGGGGTAAGCAGATGAGTAGTATTGATAAGAAAGGTAAATTTAAGAAGATAAAGTTTGAGAGGGTTGAAGCAGAAGAAGTAAATTATCCTGGTTATCTAGCTATTCGTGTCTATGATTGTGCAATAGCTGGAGTTGATAGTGAGTTTTTAGGGGTAGATAGTAGAGGTGAGCAGGTAGGAGAGCGTGGAGTAAAGGGAATTAGTGTAGAAGACAGTTGTGATAAAGGAACTTTGATTTTATTTGGTATCGAAGATTTAGTGGAGAGTAGAAATTTTAACTATAATACTGCTGAAGCAATGATCAAAATTGCTGGATTTACAATAGGTAAAGTCTCTATTAATATACCCCCTTGTATCTATTTACCCTAAATTAAATAGAAGTGAAATAAAAGGAAGGTGAGATAATGGATAAGAAGTACAATATACCTTTGTTTGATATAATTCTCAGCTTATCCCATGTAATTAATATAATTAATAACTCTTCTAGTACCCATCAAGAACAGGTGGCTTATATAAGCTATAGATTAGCTAAGGAGCTTGGTTTTAAAGATGTTAGAAGAAAGAAGATCGTTCTAGCAGCAGCGATTCATGATATTGGGGCTTTTTCTTATAAGGATAGAGCTGAGATATTAAATTTTGATATTAGACAAAAGCCTAAACATGCAGAGATAGGATATTTGTTAATTAAAGAGTTTGAACCTCTAGCCAGGATAGCTTCTATTATCCGTTATCATCACCTTAAATGGAATTATGGTAATGGAAACTCTTATAGAGGCAAGAAAATTCCTTTAGAAAGCCATCTGTTAAGTTTGGCAGATAGGATAGCAGTACTAATTGATAGTGAATATGATGTTTTAAATCAAAAAAGAAGAATAATAGATAAGATTAAGGAGAACTCTGGCAGTAGGTTTAATCCAGATTTTATACAAGTTTTTTCGAAATTGGCTAAAAGGGAGGAGTTTTGGTTAAGAAGTGTAAGGCCAAATATTATCAAGAGAATGTTAATGGCAGAGTTTAATAAAATGAAGATTAAATTGAATTTAAAAGGTCTAGTTGAATTTAGTCAACTTTTAAGTAAGATAATAGATTTTAGAAGTAGTTTTACTGCTAGCCATTCTAAAGGTGTAGCAATTACTGCACAAAAGATTGCAGAGCTGATGGGATGGGTTGAGGATGATTATCGTAGAATGAAGATTGCAGGTTATTTTCATGATTTAGGTAAGTTGGCGATACCTAAAGAAATTTTAGAAAAACCAGGCAAACTTTCAAAAGAAGAAATTAACATTATCAGAGGTCATACCTTTTATACATATCAGATCTTAGACCCAATTAAATCATTGCAAGAGATTAAAGAATGGGCTGCTTTTCACCATGAACGATTAGATGGAAGAGGGTATCCTTTTCACCATCAAGGTCAAGAACTCTCGACAGGTAGTAGGATTATGGGGGTGGCTGATGTGTTTGCAGCTATTACAGAGGATAGACCTTATCGTAATGCTATGACTAAAGAGAAGGTTTTGAATATCTTAAATTCTATGGTTGAAGATGGGGCATTAGATCAGGAAATTGTAATATTGGTAACTGATAATTATGAAGAATTAAAATTTATAAGAAATAGAGAGCAACAGCAAATAATTAAAGAATATTCACTAAGCTTTTAATTTAAAAGTCTTCTTGTTATTTCTATTTTTATAATTATTAAATTTATAAATTATTTATCTGGAATAAAGTTTGCTTAAAGTATTGATAATATAGTCATCCAACTTTAGAGTGAAACAATAGATAGATAGTGTGACACTTTCGTATCGGTATGAGTGAGTAGTTTGAGTGTGTGTGAAGTGCCTTTCTATTGAATTTCACTCACACTCCCACACCAACTTACACTTATAAAAAGTATCGCAATATACCCATTAAATTACACTTTAGACTTGCATATCTATATAGACTCGTGAATCTAGAATAAAATTTAACCATGACGCTATAGAGAGATATTACGACACTTCGTGTCGAGTGTGAGTAAAGTCTTTTTTATTGGAGTTTACTCACACACACCCACTCACACTGACACTCAAAAGTGTCGTAATATACTCATTAAGTTTCATTTTGAATTCACATACCTATAAGTGGTTAGGAGGGGTTAGAATGAGAGGGATTAATAAAGTTAAAGAATACAAGAAGGTTAAGTTAGAGTTGATGGACTCAACTGATAATAATGGTTATTTAGCGGTAAAAGTTTATAACTGCCTATTAGAATCAGATGATGTTCAATTTCTAGGGGTCAATGATAATGGGGAGGTTGTAGGTGATAGTCCAGTTACTGCTACTCATTTAAATGAAAGGTGTGATCAAGGGACAGAGGTTTTATTTGATATAAAAGGATTAATAGAGAGTGGTCAACTAGATACTAAAGTTGTCAAGGCAATTATTAAAGTTGGAGATTTTGAATTAGGGCAGATAAATATAAGTTTGCCATAATCTGGTTATTAATTTCTAGAAAAGATTATATTAATTTAAAAATTATAGTTAATATAAATTTGATCAAAGTACTTAATAGTTAGTCAAAAACACAAGATTATTGTAGCTTTTATCTTAGATTGAGAAGCTATATTAGATTTTAA
>Ga0163226_1000146_pt1 | contig 13834 bp, 9 predicted proteins | sample MSEWel2016_07_13_2_FD_113144 | JGI IMG/M metagenome (GOLD analysis project Ga0163226, IMG submission 113144) | Subsurface microbial communities from deep shales in West Virginia, USA - MSEEL Well Study Marcellus 5H_2016_07_13 ...
ATGGTATTAAAGATTTAACATTTCAATTAGCTATGGGTTTTAACCCGTAGCTTCTGTAGGACTCATAATATCGCCACAGGTTAAAACACTGTGGCTAATGATTCTTTTTCGCCGTATATATAGAAAAAATATAACCTAAGTAGAACAGATTAATAATCATCCCTGGATTTATTACTTGAAAAAATATATTAAGTAGTTTTATTCAAACCTTATATTATCAATAAAAATTCTTCCTGCAAAATCACTTTCACCATCTGCAAAGATCAACATCACTTACACTAACATTAATTGGGCTGTCAGCATTAACACCAAATCCTTGTGCTGTTCCATTATTGAAATCCCAAACTACTTTTGAATACTTAGTACGGTCAATTGGCTCATATACAATTCCTTTGATACGAGAACGAACATATTCACCAGAAAGACTTAATTCTTTTGCTGTCCATACCTGATCTATACCAGGATCAAAATCTGTTGCAGCTGATTTCCCCATAATAAATGGTGTAAAAGCAGCAGATGTTTCATTTTTATTAGTTAAAGACCAATTTACCCAACTAATATTATTAGCATTTAAAAACCTAAGCCATTGATCAGCTTTCTTTAAGTAGGGTCCATTATTTCCATTTGCTTCACTTGTACCCCACTCTGAAGCAAAAACAGCCACGCCGTTCTCTAAAGCATAGATAACATTACTCATTGCATTTGCTCTATTAGAGCCATCTTTTGCAGATGCATCATGGGTACCAGAATAAAAATGTATAGTATAAACTGTATTGTCAATAGGATCGTTAACTGGATTATCTGCTGCTAAATCTGGACGTTGACTCCAATTTGGAGTTCCAACAATAACAAGATTATCATTCCCATTATCTCGAAGCATTTTAACGATTGGCTCTGCATAATTCTTTATCTTTAACCAACCTGCTTTATCATTAGTTAGACCAGGACCGTCAGTATTATTACTATTTGGTTCATTAGCCAACTCATAAATAATATGTGGATCATTGGGATATTTACTAGAAATCTCTTTAAAGAAGTCCATTGCCCCACTATATATTTCAGCATTAGGATCTCCTGGTGCAAGCACATGCCAGTCAACAATCACATACATATCATTTGCTTTGGCTAGTTCAATCCCATTAATCACTCTCTTTTTTATTATCTGTGGATCTGATGCATAACCACCTTCACCAACATACATAGCCAAACGAATTACGTTAGCTTCCCAATCATTTGCAAGTGCTGCAAAGGCATTATCATTTAAAATTTGTGGGAACCATTGTAAACCATGGGTACTCATACCACGCAACTGAATAAGATTTCCTGCTTGATCACCTAAAGTCTTTTGACCACTATGTTCAATAATCTGTAATGCACCAGCTTCTGATGGTTTCTTCACCTTGGAGTTATCAAGTAGATAATCATTACTTGAATACTCTGTACTATCTTCATCAGTAAATACAGCAGTTATTGTCATATCATCAGTCATGGTAATAGTTTGTTTTGGTTGAGTTCCTCCTAAATTACCACGCCATTCTTTAAACTCCCATCCTTCTAGCGCAATTGCTTCCACAGTAACCTCTGCACCCTTCTTATAAATTTTACTGTTATTATAAAAAGGAGTTACTTCTCCTTTTCCTTGTACATTAATTGTCAACTTATAAATATCATTGGGGTTACACCCCACTACTATATAAGTCATCAATATTAATAATGACAAAATAATTAATTTTCTTTTCAGTAACATCTTTTAATACCTCCTTAATATAAATTTCATTTATATTAATTCAGCTATCATAATAATTTTGCTTGTGTATTATAATATTGTTTTCTCTTATGAAGACTGTAAATTACCAAAATAACTAAATATCTACTATTAGAATATTTAAAGTGATTTTTATCCTAATACAACCTCTACATGATGAGTCTGAGCATCATTAAAGATTGGAATGATATTCCCCTCTATCTCTTGCTCATCTACTACTAGCTTGTTAACACCTTTAGATACATGATTAGGATTCTTTATTTCAATTAAATACTCAGCGCCTCTAAATTTACGAGTAATCTTATAACCATTCCACTTAGCTGGAATACATGGATCAATCTTTAATCCATCATAGTCCGGTTTGATTCCCAAAATCCATTGTGAAATAGTGATAAAGTTCCAAGCTGCTGTTCCTGTCAGCCAAGAGTTTTTAGCTTCTCCAAAGTTAACAGCATCTTTACCAGCAATCATCTGTGAATAGACATAAGGTTCTGTTCTATGAACATCACTTATCTTTTCAAGATACGCAGGAGCTATTTTAGAATATACTTCAAAGGCTCTATCCCCTCTACCTAACTCTGCTTCTGCACAAGCAATCCACGGGTTATTATGGCAGAAGATTCCTGCATTCTCCTTATATCCTGGTGGATAACTTGAAATCTCACCAAGCTTTGGATCATATTCAGTATATGGTGGCTGATGTAAGACGATTCCGTATTTGCTATCTAATCTCTCTTTAACAGAATCCAATGCCTTTTTAGCCAATCCTTCCTCCACACCGATACCAGCCATAACACAAAAACCTTGTGGTTCAATATAGATCTGCCCTTCTTGATTCTCTTTACTACCTATCTTAGCACCATCAGCATCATAAGCTCTTAAGAACCATTCTCCATCATAGCCATGCTCTAATACAGCCTTCTTCATAGCCTCAATATGATTTTTAGCTTCTTTAGCCTCATTCTCTAATCCTTGTCTCTTACATAACTCAACATATTCTTCACCATAAAGTACAAACATTCCAGCAATAAAGACTGACTCTGCTACTCTTCCATCTGGATCACCATAAGTCTGGAAGGATTCTCCTGGTTCCTCAGAGAAACAGTTTAAGTTCAAGCAGTCATTCCAATCAGCTCTACCAATCAATGGCAGACCATGGGGTCCTAAGTTATTGACAACATGATAGAAAGAAGCTTTTACATGGTCAAATAAAGAACCTGTATCAGCTGGATTACAATCATAAGAAACCTCTTCATCCAAGATAGCAAAATCTCCAGTCTCTTTAATATAAGCTGCAACAGCTGAAATCAGCCATAATGGATCATCATTAAATCCTCCACCAATATCATTATTTCCTTGCTTGGTCAAAGGTTGATACTGATGATAAGCGCTTCCATCCTTAAATTGAGTTGCTGCAATATCAAGGATACGCTCCTTAGCTCTATTAGGGATTTGATGAACAAATCCTAATAAATCCTGATTAGAGTCTCTAAAGCCCATTCCTCTTCCTATACCTGATTCAAAATATGAGGCACTTCTAGACATGTTAAAGGTCACCATACACTGATATGGGTTCCAGATATTAACCATCCGATTAAGCTTATCATCATCACTTTCTATCATATATTTTGATAATAGTTCATCCCAGTACTCTTTTAATTCTTCTAAAGCATTATCAACCTCTTCTGCTGTAAAGAAATTACTAATCATCTCTTCAGCCTTTTCTTTATTAATAATTCCCTTGCTTTCCCATTTATTCTCTTTCTCATTCTCTACATAACCTAAAATAAATACATAAGTCTTCTCTTCACCAGCTTCTAAAGTAGCATTGATTTGATGGGAAGCAACAGGAGACCATCCACTAGCAATTGAATTACTAGCCTTACCCTTTAGCACAACTTGCGGTTGATTTAAACCATTATATAATCCCAAAAATGACTCTCTATCGGTATCAAAGCCTTCTATTTCACTATTTACTGAATAGAAAGCATAATGATTACGGCGCTCTCTATACTCTGTTTTATGATAAATAACAGAACCTTTAACCTCTACCTCCCCAGTATTTAAGTTTCTCTGGAAGTTAGTCATATCATCCTGAGCATCCCATAGACAGAACTCCATGAATGAGAATAAAGATAAATCCTTCTCTTCTTTTCCTGTATTCTTTAAAGTAAGCTTATATACTTCTCCATTAAAGCCTAGAGGAACAAAGGATAATACTTGAGCTTCTACTCCATTTCTTTCACCTGTAATAGTAGTATAGCCTAAACCATGTCTACACTCATAGCTATCTAATTCTCGCTGAACTGGCATCCAGCTAGGAGACCAAAAATCTTCTCCATCACGAATATAAAAGTATCTTCCACCATTATCTACAGGAATATTATTATAGCGATAACGAGTTATTCTTCTTAGACGTGCATCTTTATAAAAGGAGTAACCTCCACCAGTATTAGATATTAATCCAAAAAAATCTTTATTACCCAAATAATTAATCCAAGGGTATGGAGTTTTTGGTGTATTAATTACATATTCTCTGTTTTGATCATCAAAATATCCGTATTTCATTATTACTACCTCCTCATTCAATAAATTAATAACCCTGCCTAGATTAAAGATCAGGGTTATTATATTTCACTCTATATTAATATCTACCTATAGATCTCCAAGTCTAAAGTGTAATTTAATGGGAATATTACGAAACTTTAGTGTCAGGAATCAGGAACCTGGAATCAGTATGTTCTACAGATTCCTGATAACCGATAACCGATTCCTAAGGTGTCGTAATATCTCTCTATTGTTTCATTCTAGAGTTGTTTGTCTATATTATTCTAAATTCGTTTATATATCACTGAACAGAACATTATGATTATCTTCTACTTCTTTAAAACCTTCTCCCCGATGATTCTTATAAAATTCTTTAACCTCATCAATTACCTGCTCTGGCAAGAATTCCTCATCTCTATCCCATTTTTCACCGATATCAGGAACAGCAGTAAATAACATTTTAGTATAAGGATGAACAGGGTTATCATATATCTTTTTGGTATCGCCTCTTTCTACTAAGCGCCCCTTATACATAATTAAGGTATAATCACTGATATAATAACCTAAACTCAAATCATGAGTAATAAAGAGAACTGACATTCCGTTCTTCTTACAGATATCAACTAATAAATTTAAAACCCCAATTCTTGTTGAAGCATCTAACATACTGATTAACTCATCTGCCACCAGAATATCAACATCAAGCAGTAATGCTCTAGCAATTAGTAATCTTTGTAATTGACCACCACTCAATTGATGTGGGAATTTACCCAAGGTTCTATTTGGGTTAAGATTTACATTCTCTAAAGCTTCACGTATTTTTTCTTCTTTATTGCTTTTATCTAAGTAACTATCAAATATCATATCAAAGGCTCTATCTACCTTGTATAAAGGATTAAAGGAAGCAAAAGGATCTTGAAAAATTCCCTGAACCTTAGTGTAATAATCTTTCAGCTCACCTTTCTTTTTTATCTCTACTATATCCTGTCCTCGATACAATATCTTTCCCCCACTAGGTTGCAACAGCTTCAAAATCATCTTACCAATTGTTGACTTTCCACTACCACTTTCACCAACCAAGGAAAGAATAGTACCTGGCTTCATTTCAAAGGAAACATTTTTAACAGCTATAGTAGTTTCAGGATTAATAATTCCACTTTTAAAGACCTTAGTTAGACCTTCAACTGAAAGTATACTCTCTTCTCTTTGTTTAGTCATTGTTATCACTTCCCAATTCTCTCCATCTATGACATGCCGTATAATGACCCGCAGCTACTTTCTCTCTTACTGGAGTATTTGTGCATACTTCTTCTGCATAAGGGCATCTAAATCTAAATCTACAGCCATCTCCAATATTTAATAAATGAGGAGGTGTCCCCTCAATTCCACTTAACTTTTTATCCTTGTATTGAACTCCAACCTGAGGTAAAGATGAAATCAATGCCTTAGTATAAGGATGCTTTGGATTATTAACGATTTCATCTGTTGGCCCAATCTCTGCTATACGACCTGCATACATAACCATTATTCTATCTGCTATCTGATAAAGAATAGATAAATCATGGGTGATAAACATCGCTGAACCAATAATTTCTTCATCTCTTAGTTTGGCTAATAAAGTTGCTACAAATCTTTGTGAGCTTACATCCAAAGCTGAAGTAATCTCATCAGCAATAATAAAAGCTGGATCTAAAATTGATGAAATTACCATAATTACTCTCTGCTTCATTCCACCAGATAGCTCTATTGAAAAACGATTAAGTACAGATGGATCTAAATTAACCATATCCAATCTCTCTTCAACCTTAGCAAAGAATTTTTTATCTGGACTAATCCCATGTTCTCTTACCAAATCAGCAATAAAGGTTCTAATCTTCTTGGTTGGACTGAAAGCATCAAGAGCATATTGAGGAATTATTGAGATATCCTTCAACCTCATCTTTTTAAATTTCTTCTCTTTCATCTGCATTATATCTTCACCAAGAAGATTTACTTCCCCAGAAATATGCTGTAATGGGGGCTTTCTAGTGATAAAGGTGCTTGCTAAAGTACTCTTTCCACATCCAGATTCACCAGCAACCCCTAATATTTCTCCTCTTTTAATATTAAAAGTTACTCCATCAACAGCCTTTACATCACCTTTTAATATCTTATAGTATGCTTTTAAATCTTTTACTTCTAATATATTTTCTCTCATCTATTACATCTCCCTCAAGCGTGGATTAAAGACCTCATCAAGTCCTGTATTGATAAAATAAAGAGCAGTAACGAAGATAGTCAATATAAGTCCAGGAAGAATAGCCCACCACCAAATACCTAGCTGGATTGCATTCCAGTTAAGAGCATTTTGTAATACAAGTCCTAAAGAAATTCCTTGTGTTGGTCCAAGACCTAAGAACTCTAGTCCTACCGCTGCCAAAATTGCCCCTTTAAATTGAAGTATAAATACCATAAAGACATAAGATAACATATTAGCAGCTATATCCTCTTTAATAATTTGTAATACACTGATAGATGAAATTCTTGATAGATTTACATAATCCTGACTTCTAATAGCTAAAGTTTGAGACCTTACAGCTCTAGCTGTCCACGGCCAAGCTGTAACTGATATTATTAAACTCATAATTAATATACCTCTATCTCCAGGTAAATAAGCTGAAATTATAATCAATAAAGCCAGACTAGGGATAACAATGAAGATATTTGTCATAGCCATTAGAATTTCATCAATTACTCCTCCATAGTAACCAGCTAAAAAACCTATTATACAGCCAACAAAGGTAGAAATTACTCCAGCTATTAGTCCTACTAACAAAGAAGTACGAAGTCCAAGGGTTACCCTAGTAAAGACATCTTTACCCATAAAAGTAGTCCCAAACCAATGATCAGCTGAAGGTGCTTGAAATCCGTTGCTTACAAATTCATCATAATCATACGAGGTCAACATTGGACCAATAACAGCTAACAAAAACATAAATACAACAATCGAAATACCTATCATTACTTTTTTATTCTTAACTACATAATACAAATTCTCATGATTTTTCCAGAAATTTTCTAATAGCATTGTTTTACACCTCCTCAGAATAAGACAATCTAACTCGTGGATCTATAAGCATATAAATAATATCAACTATAAAATTGGCTACTAATACCATTGTGATTATAGCCAAAAAACAGCCTTGCATTAAAAAGAAGTCCTGATTTAAAACTGCCTTAACCATAATATTACCTAAACCGGGATAGGCAAATACCCTCTCTACAAAGACTGCCGCTGCAACAAAAGTACTCAAACTAATTGCTAATCCCGTTACCTGAGGTAATACACCATTTCTAAAGCCATAACTTCTAATTAATTTATCTGAAGCACCAAGGGACTTCATGTACCTAGAATAGTTAGATACTTTTTCATAAATAATCATATTTCTCATCCCAATTGCCCATCCACCTACTTGGATTAAAAAGATTGATAAAAATGGCAAGAACCAATGTTTCAAGACATCAAAGATAAATGCGAAATTAAAGCCTGGATGCATTGTAGAACTATAAGCCCCATTAACAGGAAACCAGCCAAATTTCACTCCAAAGACAAAGACAAGAACCATCGAAAACCAGAATTCAGGTGCTGAAGTTAAGAAATAAAAGAAAGGCATTACTCTATTATCTATCTTCTTATTGCCACCAGAGTAAGCTCCTAACTTATTACCAACTATCCAACTTAGTATAATTGCTGGTACTAAAATAATAAAGTCATAAATAATATTGTTCTTTACAATATCCATTACTGGTGCTGGGAAAAAAGAGATACTTATTCCTAAATCACCAACAAAGAGTGATTTCCAAAAATTAAAGTATTGAACCAATAATGGTTGATCAAAACCAAAGGTTTGAACAAATTGACTTTGAATAATCTCTCTTCCACCTTCCATGCCAGAAAAACGGGCTAATAACAAACTGATTGGATCTCCAGGCATAAAACGTGGTACAGCCCAATTGACAGTTACTGCTACAAAAAATGTTATTAAATAAACCAAAACTTTTTTACTGAGATACTTTCCCATAAGTAATAATTCCACTCCTTTCTTATATAACAGACCTGATTTTAATCAGGTCTGTCTATCACTATAATCAACTTAATTATTGTGCTGGCTTAAGATTAATTAACATCTCTATAGAACCAAATTGCCATTTTCCAGCCCATGTACATGGGTAACCTTCTGGATTATCTTCACTTGGCCAATTTGTCCAATATCCAGTTGTTGATTGAGCCCATAAACCATTGTACCAAACTGGAATTGATGGCATTTTTTCAAGAAGTCTTTTTTGAATATTAGCAGCAACCTCCATCGCCTTAGGATCATCAGATTTTAACATGTTAAACTTCTTAATCATATTAAATAATCTATCATCATCATAACGAGAATAGTTACCATCAGTTACCTGCTCACCATGAATTTCATCACTAGCAACCCACTTCCAATAACTAAATGGAGTAGAACTTCTAGAAGATGAGAAGTTATTGATCGCCATATCAAAACTTCCACCTTGAATTTGAGTCATATAGACTGAATAGTCTGGAAAACTTGGTACAGCATTAATACCAACTGCTTGGAAGTTTTGAGCTATAATTTTAATAGATTCCATCCAATCAGTCCAGCCATTTGGTACTATAATCTTCACCTCAAAAGCTTCACCATTTGGTTTTTCTCTCCATCCATCTCCATTAGCATCTACATAGCCTGCTTGATCAAGCATTGCTTTTGCTTTATTGGCATCATAAGAGAAACCATATTTATTCACAGCATCTTTTGAATAATAATCCATCCAAGCCTTACCGAATAATCCAGTTGGATTGGCTACTCTAACCTGTTCTTCAAATACCTTTTTAGTAATACTTTCAGAATTAATTGCAAATGCTAACGCTCTTCTTAACTTAGCATCATCTAATGGTGCTTTTGTCGTATTCATAAATAAAAGTGCAGTATTTTCAGAAATCATATGTGGAGCACCTTTATACCAAGTTTTCAAACCAAAATTACCTTTAATTTGAGGAATCCCTGGAAGGAAGTAATTACTTAAGTCTAATTCTTTTTTCATTAACATTCCAAGAGCATTGTTATTTCCAGGTACAACAAGATTCACAAGTTTTTTAGGCTTTGGTTGTCCAAAAACATCATTACCCCACCAATCATTATTTCTAATCCAAATCATTCTATCCTGTCCTGTTCCACCTGCCATATAAGGTCCAGTTCCCACAGGGTTTTCATTCGCAACTGATGTTAGTTGTTCACTAGACATATCTCCCCAGATATGTTCTGGAATTATAGGAGATTGATATAACATCTGTTTCCATTCTTGATAATGAGGCTTGTTAAATGTAAACTTAACTGTATAATTATCAACAAGTTCAACATCTTCTAACCAGTCCCAAATGTTAGAATAATGAAGAGGGTGGTTTTTAGATAATTCAAAGGTAAAGCGAACATCTTCAGCATCAAATTGCTCACCATCTGTCCATTTAATTCCTTTTCTCAACTTAATTTCATAAACCTTATCAGAAAGCCATTTTCCACTTTTTGCTAACCAAGGCTGATACTCGTTATCTAAAGGATAATAATGAAATAGATTTTCGTAAACAAGTCCTGTTGTACCAGTTGTTTCTTGCCAAGGTGTTAATGGGTTCCAGTTTACAGGAGCATTCCATAGACCTCCACCATATACTAAAGTCTCAGAACGACTGTAACTTACTGATTTTTTATCATTATTGCTTTTAGTTTCAGTCTGCTTGTTAATCTGTTCTTGAGGTTTGCTTTGATTATTATTTACCTGCTCATTTGCTCCACCACATGCTGTTAACAACATTAGTACCAAAGCTAAAATCACAAATAAAGTAATCTTTGTTTTATTAAACATTCAAATCCCCCTTAAATTTAATTATATTTGATTTAAAAATACACTTTAAAATATATAACTATGATTATCTCCTCAAAGTCTTAATTTTATTTTACAAAATGGAAAATAATTGCTTAAAAACTTATACTTTCTACTTATAATATCCTAACTTATATTCAAAATAAAATTATACTCTTCAATAAGTCTTATGTTTGTAAGTTTTTTTATTCTCTAAGATATTATAGTCTGTTAACAGACTATAATATCTTAATTAATACACTACGTACTGATTAGAACCAATACTCAACAATAATAGGAACTGTCCATTTCGAATCCTCTGCATCTGGGCTATACTCACCTGCAAATTTTGTACTAGTGTATTCTACACCTATACCAACTCTACCATTGCTTAAGTTTTTAGAAATACCGACTAAAGCACCAACAGAATTATCATTTGCAGTCCAATTTTCATTGAAGTAACGTAAATCTGTATTAACAGTATAATTACCAGCCATTACACCATCTGTTAAATTGAAGTTATAGTCAGCTCCAACACCCAATTGCATACCTAAACCTTCGTCATCATCTTTATCTTTTTTATCAAACTTAGTTTGAACTGTACTGTGTAAAGTCCATGAATCTATGGCAGTATATTTAGCATAAGCATTTAACCCTTTATAACCATGTTTACTATCTCCAGTTACTCCAAACTCCTCAGTTGGATGGAAATAACCAACGTCAAGAGTGAAATCATCTGCCAGGTTATCAAGTTTAAGTGCAGCATTGAATATACCATAGTTCTTAAGCTCTTTATCACTTGGATCATCTAAATATGCTTTTCCTATATACTGTGCACGAACCATACCGATGCCATCAAGCTCATAACCTAGACCATATTGACCACGTTCAAGCATCTTGCTAGTAGTATATTCTTCTGATACAGCAGATGAACCTTTACTCTGATCAAGGGAAGCAAATGCATGGAATTGATCATTATCATAATGAACTATAGTACCAGCATATACCTCATCTTGATCTGAATTTTGGTGTATGTTGCTTGCATCTCCTTTACCAGCTTTAGCACGAGCAAAGATAGCATCTTCATCGTCTAAATCTGCAAAACGTAACCAGTTCCATGAACCATAAACAGAATTACCACGTAAAGCATCGTAAAATACTGATGGTCCTAACTCAATAGTAAGGTTTTCAGTAGGCTTTGCCCATACTTTCTGTTGATCCTGATGACCAAAATCTCCGCCATCAGCATTGCTATCAACTTGAAAACCTATGTTTCCACTTTCACTTTCGCCTTTTATAGTCCAACCAATCCGGGCATTATTCCCACCCCAATTTGTAGTCTGTAAAGGCACATTATCATCTCCATCATAACTCTTAACCCATGGAGCAAAAATAGCAGATCCCCAAGCACTGATAGAGATTCTAGAATCTTTTGTTACCTTATTGCTAAGTTTTGCTTCTATATCAGCTAACCTCGCACCTAAATCGTCAACCTCGCCTGCTAAGGCATCATCATCAACAGTACTAGCAAATACTGGAACACTTAAAACTAAAACAAGAAACATAGAAACAAAAAATTTTTTCATATAAATCCTCCTCATTTTCTGTTTTTATTTTTAATATATTTACTGATTTATCTTTGATCAATAAATAAAACCATTTTATAATATCTTCCTAGTTGCGATATGTCAGCAAATTGTAAAAATTTACAATTTTCAAAAAATTATAAGTTCATTATAATCATTGTGATCCATTAAATTCCTTTTACATCGCAACTATATTATAAAACAAAAAATCCCATAAAGATATCCCTTAATTCAATCAAAGATTATCCTTTATGGGTATTATAAACTTATAGTCTTATGCCTCTTATTTAACTCTTATATCACTTATTTTAATCTAAACAATCATCCTTATTTAATTACCTTATAATATATTCAAATTTATCAAATTTCAAATTATTCTCTGTTTAATCCCTCCCCACCACCTCCTTAAAAAACTTCAATTCTTATAGAATTATAATTAGAAATTGATTCTGAAATATTTTAGCTATAAAATTAATAGTTAATTAAAAGAATGATTAAAATACTTTTAATAAAACTACCATAAGTAACTTACATAAACTGATTTTATATAACTATAATTATGTAACTTATTCTGCTTATGTAAAAAACCTTAAATGATATAGCCCTTATATAACTTATTATCTTCCTCTTTGTATATAAAATTATAACACAACTCAGAAAATTGCGCAATAGTTTTTCGGAAATATATTTATTGTTTCGTTACTAAACATTATTGATTTTTCTGACATCAACAGCCATAATTATCATTATTTTATAAAAAAATATCCTGTATTAGATCTAATACAGGATATCTTAAATGGAATTATTATTTGATTTTAGTAGTTGATTCCCTTACTAATAATTCTACTGATACTACTATCTTAATTGGTTTAAGGGATGTATCATCAATTAATTGCAACAATCTTCTAGCAGCTTCAATTCCCATCTCCCTTTTAAAGACCTTGATTGTAGTTAAGGCCGGAAATATGTGAGCAGAAATATTTATATCATCAAAACCTGCTATGGATATATCCTCAGGAAGTGAATAACCTAATTCATGGGCTGCTCTGATTACTCCCATAGCCAAAGTATCGGCTGCAGCAAAAATAGCTGTTGGCATCTCATTATTATTCAAGATTTTCTTTGCAATCTGATAGCCATATTCTGGTTTAATTGAATGTCCACAGAATTTTATCCAGTCATCATTCTTTTCTATTCCTGCTTTTTTTAAAGCTTGCTTATAAGTAACGTACCTCTCATCAAAAGGTATATTATTTAAAGGTCCACCAATAAAAGCTATTCTCCTATGCCCCAAGTCAATTAGATGTTTCATTATCATTCTAGCCCCTGATTGATTATCATTTACTACACAATCAATATTCTCATGCAATAATTCATTATCAACCAATATTACTGGTGTTTCACTATCTTTTATTCTTAAAATAATCTCTTTATCAATTCCAGAACCAATTAAGAGTAGACCAGCAATTTTTTCATCATTAATAAAATCATCTATAGTAAGCAAATCTATTTTTTTATCACCTGTTAAGCCTTTAAGAAACAAATTATAATTATTCTCATTCAAAAAACCTTCTATTCCTTCTATAATATTCCCGTAAAAAGGATTCAAGGTAAAATCCTCTCCAGAAAATTGGTTATTAAATAAAATCACTATATTCTCTTGATAGTTAGTATTCTTTTCAGATTTATTATAGCTTCTTGGCTCATATCCTAATCTATCTGCTACTGCTAATACATTCTCTGCAGTTTCAGAAGATACTCCCTCTTTATTATTAAAAACTCTAGATACTGTAGAAGGAGATACCCCACACTCTTTAGCGACATCTCTGATTGTAACTCTCATTATCCCCCCCCTTTCTCTATACTATTATTTGACAAAATAATATTTAATAAGCATTTATAATTCATGTGCGTTAACTTAGTCCATAATTTGTTAAAGTAAAATTTACATTTATAAAAATAGAAAAATGAGAGAACCTTTAGGTGACAACCCTAAAAGGAGGCTCTCTCATGAATACATCACCTA
>Ga0163226_1000148_pt1 | contig 13805 bp, 8 predicted proteins | sample MSEWel2016_07_13_2_FD_113144 | JGI IMG/M metagenome (GOLD analysis project Ga0163226, IMG submission 113144) | Subsurface microbial communities from deep shales in West Virginia, USA - MSEEL Well Study Marcellus 5H_2016_07_13 ...
GTTATAATATTATCAGAAAAAATAAGTTTATAAGCCTATAATAATACCCATCAATTCTATCTAATCCTAGATTAGAAGAATTTTTGTAATGGGTATTTTTGTTTATCAAGATTTTAATAAAAAGGAGGAATATAATGTTTAAATTCAGAAGTACTATATTAATTTTAATGCTAGTTTTAGTAGTAGCACTTGTAGGTTGTAGTGGAAATAATCAATCTGCTAATCAAGATAAGTTACAAAAAACTGAAACAGCAAAAGATAGTAAAGTAAATGATACTTCTAATCAGGAAGAAACAAGTAATAAAGCTGGAGTACCTATTAAAGTTGGTAAATATGGTGAAGCTCCGATGTTACATGCTAAAGTAGAGGCTAGTGAATTACCACCTGTAGATGAGAGATTGCCAGAAGATCCTATGGTAGTTGATCCAGAGGATGAGGTTGGTCTATATGGAGGTACTCTTCATTTAACACAGTTTAATGCTGATAGTTTAGGTATTCCTGGACAACTTAATTCAGAAGCACCGCTTACTCATAATAGAGACTTAGATAATTTAGAAACTATAGGTAACTTCGTTAAAAGTTGGGAATTTGCTGACGGAGGTAAGAAGTTAACTCTTCATTTACGCAAAGGGGTTAAATGGTCAGATGGAGTACCATTGACTGTTAATGACTTTATATTCTGGTTTGAAGATGTTATGCAGAATAAGGAGATTAGTCCTGTATTCCCAGCTTGGTTAGCACCAGGTGGAGAACCTATGAAAGTAACTGCTTTGGATGATTATACTTTAGAGTTTAATTTTAAGATCCCTTATTATGGATTTATTGATTGGATAAATGGTTATTGGTATCGAGGTATGGATTTCTTTATACCAGCTCATTATTTGAAACAATATCATGTCAAATATAACCCTGATGTAGTTAAAATGGCTGAGAAAGAAGGTTTTGGTTCATGGGTTCAATTATTTAATGAGCAAAACTCAGCAATCTTTACTGATCCTAAGCCAGTTGGAAGACCAAGACTTTCAGCTTGGGTAGTAAAAGAGATTACTACCACTGGTAGAGTTTATGAGCGTAATCCTTATTATTGGAAGGTTGACTCAGAGGGTAATCAATTACCTTATATTGATAGAATCAAGACAATTGTTACACCAGATGCAGAAACACGTAAGTTAAAGATACTTTCTGGGAATATCGATTATGCAAGTGCTTTCCTTTCTTTAAAAGACTATCCTACTTTCAAGGCTAATGAAGAAGCTGGGGGATATGATGCTTGGATTGGAAAATCAATTTGGGCAAATAGAGTTACTTTAGGAGTTCAGCACCAATATCAAGATGACCCAGTTATAGCTAAGATCTTAGCAAATAAGAAGTTCCGTCAGGCTCTTTCTATTGCTCTTAATAGAAAAGAGATCAATGAATTGGTATTCTTAGGTCAAGGTACTCCAAGACAGCTAGCTTATACGCCTGGTACTGTACCAGTATATAAAGATGAATGGGCCCAAGCTTATGCTCAATATGATCCAAAGACAGCTAAGAAATGGTTAGATGAGATTGGATTAAAGGATGAAGATGGTGATGGATGGCGAGAGCGACCTGATGGAGAGACATTAGTAGTTAATTTAACAGCTAATTCAAGTAGAGCTGTAAGTGTTGAAACTGCTCAATTAGCTCGTGATTATTGGGAAACTATAGGTGTTAAGGTCAACCTTAAGACAGTAGAAGAAGGAACCTTATGGCAACAGCTAGGAAATGGTAAGAGTCAAATTTTGTCCCAATTTATGACAGGTTCTAAACCACCTTGGGATCAATATAACCCTGCTATTCAGACACATTATGAATGGGCTAACTGGTTAACCTATTATAATGTCTTTGATGGAACCCTTAGAGATATCCCAGAAGGTGCAGATGCAACAAAACCACCTCAATATATAATTGATTGGTATACTTGGGGACAAATGATTCCTCATGTTAATAAAGAGAAGCAAAAAGAGCTTTTAATTAAGATTGGGGATATGGTCGCTGAACAAGTACCATCAATTGGAACTGTAGGTATGGCTGGTCATGTAGGAATCTCTAATAAAGGTCTTGGTAATGTACGCAGAGTTGGAGATAACCCTTCTGTAGCAGCAACTAAAAATGCTTATGTTGAGCAATTCTACTGGAAAGATCCAGTAAGAAGAAAGCAATAGATTTAATTTAGAAGACTTAATTTCAAAAATCATATTCATTCGATATATATCGAATGAATATGATTCTAAAAAAATAATAGGGAGGGGATTTTAGTGTTAAACTATATAATTAGAAGATGTCTGATGGCAATTCCATTGTTGATTGCAATATCTATTGTGACTTTTGTAGTAATTAAATTGCCACCTGGAAGTTACTTAGAAACCTATATAGCACAACAGCAGAGGCAAGGAGGACAAGTAACTAAGGATAGAGTTGAGGCTATCAAGCAACGTTATGGCTTAGGTCAACCAACTTATATCCAATACTTTAAATGGATTAGTGGTTTTCCTCGTGGGGATTTTGGAATGTCCTTTAAAGCACAACAACCAGTTTCAAAAATAATTAAAGAGAGAATAGGTTTTACAATCTTACTTTCTTTAGCAACAGTTTTATTCACCTGGAGTTTGGCTGTTCCAATAGGCATTTATTCAGCAGTACGCCAATATTCAGTCTTTGATTATATCTTTACTTTTATCGGTTTTATAGGTGTAGCAATCCCTAACTTCTTATTGGCATTATTCTTAATGTTTATAGGTATTAAATTTTTTGGAACCGACTTAAGTGGTCTTTTTTCAATGGAATACATGGGAGAACCTTGGAGTTTAGGGAAGGTTATTGATATGTTAAAGCACCTTTGGGTACCTGTTATTGTAGTTGGAACAGGGGGTATGGCTGGACTTATTAGGATTATGAGAGGACAGATGCTAGATGAATTACGTAAAGCTTATGTTCAAACTGCAAGAGCTAAAGGTCTATCTGAATATATTGTTATCGTAAAACATGTGGCTAGAATAGCTATCAATCCATTTGTTAGTACAATTGGGTGGATGTTGCCAGGACTTATTTCTGGAGGAACTCTTGCTGGAATTGTATTGGGATTACCTACTCTTGGGCCAAAACTTCTTGATGCACTTAAAACTCAGGATATGTATTTAGCAGGTACAATTATGATGCTATTAAGTTCCTTGACAATTATCGGTACTTTGATTTCAGATATTCTATTAGCGATTGTTGATCCTCGAATCCGTTATGAATAGGAGGTATAGTATATGGAAAAGGAAAGTAATATTAAAACAAATAAGAATGATATCTCAGTAGATAATACCGAGATTGAACGCAAAAAGCCAGCCTCATACTTTGAATTAATCTGGCGTGATTTTAAAGAGCATAAGGTTGCAATGTTTTCAATGGGATTTTTAATTCTATTGTACCTAGGTGCTATATTTGCTGGCTTTCTTTCGACTTATGATCCTAATCAACGTTTTACTAAATACACAAACCTTGCTCCACAACGAATTCACATCATAGGAGAAGATGGGTTACAAAGGCCCTTTGTTTATGGACTTAAAGGAGAACGAGACCCATTGACTTTAGCCAAGGTTTATAAGATAGATGAAGATAAAAAACATCCTGTGAAATTTCTTACTAAAGGACACCCTTATAAATTATTAGGGGTATTTAAAACTGATATTCATCTTATTGGTGTTGATGAAGGGGTTATGTTCTTATTTGGAACTGATAGTTTAGGAAGAGACTTGTTCTCTCGTACTTTGTATGGAGCAAGGATATCATTATCGGTTGGTTTTGTTGGAGTTGCTATCACCTTTATTTTAGGACTTACAATGGGTGGTATATCAGGTTATTTTGGAGGGATGGTAGATAATATTATACAGAGAATAATTGAATTTATAATGTCTATCCCAGCAATTCCATTCTGGCTAGCTTTGTCGGCAGCACTTCCTCCAGACTGGTCAGTACTTCAAACCTATTTTGCAATTACATTGATATTATCGATTATAGGATGGACAGGTTTGGCTCGTACAATTAGAGGACAGATTTTCTCTCTTAAAGAAGAAGATTTCGTTAAAGCTGCTCAATCTTTTGGTGCTAAAGGTGGAACGATTATCTTTAGGCATCTATTACCAAACTGTATGAGTTTTATTTTGGTAAATGTCACCATGGCAATACCAGCAATGATTTTAGGTGAGACGACTTTAAGCTTCTTAGGTCTTGGTCTTCGCCCCCCTGCTATTAGTTGGGGAGTATTATTGATGGATGCTCAGAATATAAGGGCTTTGGCTGATTATCCTTGGCTTTTCATACCAGCAGGTTTTATAATCGTTACAGTATTAGCATTTAACTTTGTAGGAGATGGGATAAGAGATGCAGCAGATCCTTATCATTAAACCTTATCTAGAGAAAGTGAGGGGGTAGAAAACTATGGATAAAAAGAAGATATTAGAGGTTAAGAACCTTCGGACTTATTTTTATACCCATGAAGGTGTAGTTAAAGCTGTTGATAATGTTGATTTTGAGATTTATGAAGGTGAGACTCTAGGGGTAGTAGGAGAGAGTGGTTGTGGTAAGAGTATGACATCTAAATCAATCATGAATCTAGTTCCTCGCCCAAAGGGTAAGGTTGAACCTGGAAGTAGTATTAAATATTATGGTCTTGATGAGGTTGTTGATATTACTTCACTCTCCCCTCGTAGCAAAGAGATGAGAAGGTTGCGTGGAAATGAAATGGCGATGATCTTCCAAGAGCCTATGACATCATTAAATCCAGTTTATACAATTGGTTCTCAGATTATAGAGGCTGTTCGCTTACATCAAGGTGTAAGTAAAGAAGAGGCTAGAGAAGTAGCCATTGAAATGATTAGAAAGGTAGGTATTCCTGCACCAGAAAAGCGGGTGGATGAATATCCCTTCGAATTAAGTGGTGGGATGCGCCAAAGAGCAATGATTGCAATGGCTTTGTCCTGTAATCCAAAGTTTTTAATTGCTGATGAACCAACTACAGCTTTAGATGTAACTGTAGAGGCTCAGATTCTTGATTTGATGCAGGATTTACAAGATGAATTTAATACTGCTATTATGTTTATCACCCATGATCTTGATGTAATTGGTGAGATTGCTGATAGAGTAATGGTTATGTATACAGGAAAAGTGGTAGAAACAGCAAGTGTAGATGAGATTTTCTATAATCCTAAACATCCCTATACTCAAGGACTGTTAAGTTCTATACCAAAGATAGGAAGGAAAGACAAATTAGTTCCAATCGAGGGTACTGTTCCTAATCTTACTGAACTTCCTAAGGGGTGTTATTTTGCTCCTCGTTGTCCACATGCAATGGATATTTGTAGAGAGCAGATGCCTCCGACATTTGATATAAGTGCAGAACACTCAGTAAAATGTTGGCTTTCTGAAAAGGAAGGAGGTAGTTTTAATGAAGAAGAATGATGTGATACTAGAAGTCGAAAATTTAAAAAAGTATTTTCCTATTAAGAAAGGTCTTTTAAAGAAAGTTGTAGGGAATGTAAAAGCAGTAGATGGGGTAAGCTTTAGTGTTAAAAGAGGAGAAACAATCGGAATAGTTGGGGAGAGTGGCTGTGGAAAATCTACAACTGGAGCATGCCTTTTGAAATTGACTACTCCTACTGCTGGTAGTGTTAAGTACTACAAAGATGGTGAAGTAATAGATATTCTAACAGCAGATGATGCTACATTGAATGAAATTAGAAGGGATATTCAAATGATCTTTCAGGATCCAAGTTCTTCGCTCAATCCTAGAATGTCAGTTCGTGATATAATTGCTGAACCTTTACGAGTTCAAAAGATTGGGACCAAAGCTGAAAGAACTGAAAGAGTAAGAAAATTACTAAAAAGAGTAGGGTTAAGTGATTATCAAATGAATCGTTATCCCCATGAGTTCAGTGGTGGTCAGAAGCAAAGAATTGGTATTGCTCGTGCCCTTGCACTAAATCCTAAGATTATAATCTGTGATGAGCCAGTTTCAGCCTTAGATGTTTCTGTTCAGGCACAGGTTTTAAATCTATTATCTGATTTACAAAAAGAGTTAGGACTAACTTATTTATTTATAGCTCATAACTTAGGGGTAGTAGAACATATCAGTGATAGAGTTATAGTTATGTACCTTGGCAAGATTGTGGAGATTGCTAACTCAGATGATCTTTATCAAAAACCTCTTCATCCTTATACTGAAGCTTTATTAGGATCTATTCCTGAGGGAGATCCTAGATCTAAGAAGAAGAGAGTTAGATTAGAAGGATCAGTACCAGACCCATCTAATCCACCTAAAGGTTGCAACTTGGCTCCTAGATGTCCATATACTTATGATATTTGTAGAAATGAAGAACCTCCATTAAGGAAACTGGATGAAGACTCTGAACATTATGTTGCATGCCATTTTGCTGAAAAGTTAAGGTTGTACGGATATGATGACCTTATCAAGAAGATGGAAAATGATGATAAGGAAGTTGAAGAAAATAAATAATGGCTCTTCCACGACTTTTGTGAAAAATTAGATTGATGACTAATAATGAAATATAAGAAATCGGTTATTAGGAATCTGGAATCAGCATAATTCACAGTTTTCTGACTCCTGATTCTAGATTCTTAAAATTATATCTGTAACTATAATTAGTGTTAATCATAAAGTTCGTTGTTGAACCTAAGTAATAAGTTATAAAAAAATATAATATATTTTGATAAAATATTGAAAGGTGGTTGTTAACTATGAGTAAGGTATTTTTAAACTTAGATGTTGAAAAAGGAAAGATTAATAAGAATATCTATGGTCACTTTGCAGAGCATTTAGGAAGATGCGTTTATAAAGGAATCTGGGTTGGTGAAGATTCTGATATTCCAAATACTAGAGGAATTAGAAATGATGTAGTTGAGGCTTTAAAGAATATCAATATCCCTGTTCTTAGATGGCCAGGAGGATGTTTTGCTAGTGAATACCATTGGAAAGATGGTATTGGTCCAAGAGAGGACCGTCCTAAAGTAATCAATACTTTATGGGGTGGAGTAGTAGAGAATAATCACTTTGGTACCCATGAATTCTTTGATTTGTGTGAGCAACTTGGGGCAGAACCATATATCTGTGGTAATGTTGCTAGTGGTACTGTACAAGAGATGCAACAATGGGTAGAATATATGACCTTTGATGGTAAATCTCCTATGGCTGACTGGAGAAAAGAGAATGGAAGAGAAGAACCTTGGAAGTTAACTTACTTTGGTATCGGTAATGAGAACTGGGGATGGGGAGGGTTTATGCGTCCTGAGTATTATGCTGATCTATATCGTCGTTACCAAACTTTTGCACGTGATTATGGAGAGAATAAGCTCTATAAGATTGCTGGTGGAGCTAATGTTGATGACTTCAATTGGACTGAGGTTCTAATGAGAGAAGCTAAGGACTTCATGAGTGGGTTAAGCTTACATTATTATGTTCATCCAGGTGGTTGGGAGAACAAGAAGAAAGCTACAGGATATAAGGAAGATGAATGGTTTGAAGCTATGCAGAAGACGTTATATATGGATGAATTAATTAAGAAGCATGGTACTATCATGGATAAGTATGACCCTGAAAAGAAAGTTGCTTTAATTATAGATGAGTGGGGTGGATGGTATCAAGTTGAAGAAGGTACAAACCCAGGGTTCTTATATCAACAAAATACAGTACGTGATGCTTTAATTGCTGGTGTGACTTTAAACATCTTTAATAATCATTGTGATAGAGTACAGATGGCAAACATCGCTCAAACAGTCAATGTATTACAAGCAATGATTTTAACTGATGAAGAGAAGATGATCTTAACTCCAAGTTATCATGTTTTTGAGATGTATAAAGTTCACCAAGATGCAACTTTATTAGCTTTGGATTTAGAGTGTGAAGAATATGAGTATGGTGAGGATAAGATACCTACAGTCAGTGCATCTGCTTCTAAGGATGCTAAAGGTAATATCAATATTACTCTTTGTAATATGAATCCTAATAAAGATGTTAAGGTTGACTTCAATCTAATCGGTTCGAATCTTGATGTGTCTGATATAAGCGGTAGAGTAGTAACTGCTAATTCTCTAGATGCTCATAATACTTTTGATAATCCAGAGAATGTTAAGGCTGTTGCTTTTGACGGTGCTAAGTTAACTGATGTTGGTCTTGAAGCTGTATTACCTCCAAAATCAGTAGTCTTATTAACATTAGCTTAATTTATGGCAATTAAATAGTAGTGAGGGTTTTTGAGGATATAAGATTAATAGTATTTTATTATAAGCTTCCTCCTAATAAGGTCTATAGTAAGTCTAATTGATGATGCTATAGACCTTATTAATAAATAATATTTTTAGAGTCTAAGGGAGGGTAATTATATGAAAAGCAGATTAAATCATATTTTAGTGGTGATAATACCAGTTATGCTGTTAATTACAATTTTATCTTCTACAACTATTGTATGGGCTATGTCATCTAAGCCAGTAGAAGAAGGAGAGTTAACAGAGACAGTTGTTGATAAGGACGGATTAGTAGCACATTATACTTTTGATGAAAGTTTAGAGGATTTAACTGGTAACTTTAGAGCAAGTAGAGTTGTTGGTAATCGGATTGATGCTGAAAATAGTGGTTCAATTACTTATAGTAAAGGGATGAGAGGTCAGGCTGCTGTATTTGATGGTAAATCTGGTATACGTTTAGCAGATGGTCTAATTACAGACAATACTTATAGTGTGGCATTATGGGTAAACCCTAAAGAAATTAAACAATTTACAACAACCTTCTTTGGGGCTAAAGCAGATAATCAATGGATCAGTATTGTACCAAATGGTCCTGTTGGAGATACTATGCTCTGGTCTGGGGAAAAATGGTATGATGCTCCAGCTCATTTACAAATTAAGACAAATAAATGGGCCCATTTAGCAATTACTATAGATAATGGTGAAGTAAAGGTTTATGTCAATGGTGAAGAGAAATTTTCAGGACCAAGTTTTCCTGATGTCTTTACAAGTAAAGACGGTAAATTTGCTTTAGGAGTCAATTGGTGGGATACTCCTTTTAAAGGAATGATTGATGATTTACGTATCTATGATAAACCTATATCAGCTAAGAAGATAGCCAAGCTTGCTGAAGGTGCACCAGAGATGGAGAAGGGTGATTCACAGTTTAAAAATGTATCAGTCCATGACCCTTCAGTAATTAAAGTTGATGATACTTATTATATCTTTGGTTCTCATCTAGCTTCTGCTAAATCTAAGGATTTAATCAAATGGGAGCAGATCTCTAGGTATGTCCATGATAATAATCCCCTAATTCCTAATGTGACAGAAGAGATGAAAGAAGGTCTTGACTGGGCACAGACCAATAATTTTTGGGCACCTGATGTAATTGAGCTAGAAGATGGCAAGTATTACATGTACTACAATATGTGTAAAGGTGACTCTCCAAGGTCTGCTCTTGGTCTAGCAGTAGCAGATAATGTAGAAGGACCTTATAAAGATCAAGGTATCTTCTTAAAGTCTGGAATGTGGGGAGAAGCTAGTGAGAATGGTACAATCTATGATGCTACTATCCATCCAAATACTGTTGATCCAGATGTCTTTTACGATAAAGAAGGGAAGTTATGGATGGTCTATGGTTCTTATTCAGGTGGAATCTTTATCTTAGAACTTGATCCTAAAACAGGAAAGCCTTATGCTGATCAAGGTTATGGTAAGAAGTTATTAGGTGGAAATCATAGTAGGATTGAAGCACCTTATGTACTTTATAGTCCAGAATCAGAGTATTATTATCTATTCCTAAGCTATGGTGGACTTAGTGCTGATGGAGGTTATAATATTCGCGTAGCTCGTTCTAAGAATCCTGATGGACCTTATTATGATGCTAAAGGTCAAGATATGATCGATTCTCATGGTCCAAAAGGTACATTCTTTGATGATGATGCTATCTCACCTTATGGAGTTAAATTAATGGGTAATTTTAGATTTATTAATCAAAAAGGAGAGCCTGCTAAAGGGGACTTAGGATATGTGTCACCAGGTCATAATAGTGCTTATTATAATCAGGAAAGTGGGAAGTATTATATCTTCTTCCATAGCAGATTTCCTAATCGAGGAGAAGAACATGAAGTAAGAGTTCATCAGATGTTTATAAATGATGAAGGCTGGCTTGTAGTAGCTCCTCATAGATATTCAGGAGAGACTATCGACAAGTATTCTGCAAAGGATGTTATTGGTCAATATAAATTCATCAACCATGGTGATGATATTACAGCAGAGATAAAAGATTCTGTTATTATTAACCTTAATAGTGATGGTACTATCTCTGGAAGTATTGATGGTAAGTGGGAACTTAGTGGGGATTATAATACTAAGTTAACAATAGATGGAGTGACTTATGATGGTGTCTTCTTATATCAAGGGGATGAAGCCAACAGAGAAAATGTAATGACTTTTACGGCAGTTTCTCACAAAAATATAGCGATTTGGGGAAGTAAAATAGCTAATTGATTTAAGATTTTATGATAGTTATCTATAAGGGGGGAGTAAATATGAGAAATAAAGCAAAATTTATTTTATCATTGGTCTTACCGATGATGTTATTATTAGCAATTATATCATCTACAAATATATTTGCTATGTCATCTGAACCAGTAGAAGAGCCAGGTGATTATAAAGAACCAGTTGCTAATGAGGATGGCTTGATTGCTCATTATACTTTTAATGAAAGTTTAACAGATGAACTTGATAATTTTGGAGAAGCTAAGATTGTTGGTGAGCGGATTGATGCTAAGCGTGGTGGCTCAATTACTTATGGTAAAGGGATGAGAGGTCAAGCTGTTGTATTTGATGGCAAGTCAGGTCTTCGCTTATCAAATGGATTAATTACAGATAACAGTTATAGTGTCTCCTTCTGGTTAAATCCTGAAGAGATCGTACCTTTTACAACAACCTTCTTTGGAGGTTCAGTTGATGGTGATAAGCAGAAATGGATCAGTTTTGTACCATCAGGACCAGGGGAAGAGACTATGTTATGGTCTGGAAATGATCCTTGGTATGATGCTAGTACTTATCTGAAGATAGCAAAGAAAGAATGGACTCATGTAGCCTTTACAGTAGATAATGGTAAGGTAAATGTTTATCTAAATGGAGAAGAGAGGTTTACAGGAACAGATTATCCCGATGTATTTACAGGTCAAAAAGCTAAATTTGCTTTAGCAGTTAACCATTGGGATAATCCATTTAAGGGTATGATCGATGATTTGCGTATCTATAATAAAGCTATATCAGCAGATAAAGTAAAGGAGCTTGCTGATGGAGCTAAAAAGATAGTTGTCAAAGGACCACAATTTAGAAATGTAGCAGTTCATGATCCAGTGCTAACAGAGGATGATGGTACTTACTATATTTTTGGGTCTCATTTAGCTATAGCTAAATCTGATGATTTAATGCAATGGAAATATGTAGGAAATGGTTGGGATAAAGATAATCCTGTAATACCTAATCCTAGTAAAGAGTTGAAAGAAGCTTTAGAATGGACAAAACCAGTGGCACAGGATATTTGGGCTTCTACTGTTATTAAAATGAATGATAAATACTATATGTACATTAGTGCAGCTAGCTGGGAATCTCCTAGGTCAGATATTGCATTAGCTATAGCTGATGATATAGAGGGACCTTATAAATATGATGGTATTGTTATTAAGAAGTATGAAAATGGAGAATATAGTGAGGTAGTAGGACGTAAGTTTGATGATAGAGTTGACCCTGGTGTAATTGATCCTAATGTATTCTTTGATGCTGATGGACAGTTATGGATGTTATACGGATCCTATGCTGGTGGAATGCGTATGTTAAAGTTAAATCCAGAGACTGGTTATGCTGAACCAGGACAGCAATATGGTAAGAGAGTTGCTGGAGGAAATCATAACCCTATGGAAGGACCTCATATTCTTTATGATCCAGATAATCAATATTATTATCTTTTCGTAACTTTTGGTACTTTAGCTTCTGATGGAGGATATAATATTCGAATAGCTCGTTCTAAAAATCCAGATGGTCCATATCTTGATCCTCAAGGAAATGATCTGGCTGATATGCAGAATATCAATGGGGATAATTGGAAAAACGCTGAACCTTATGGAGCAAAATTAATTGGTAACTTTAAGTTTGTTGAGTCTGGTATAGGTTATGTATCTCCTGGACATAATTCCGCAACTTATGATGAAGAGACTGGAAAGATGTTTGTTATCTTCCATACTCGTTTCCCAGAAATGGGAGAAATGCATAGTGTAAGGGTGCATCAGATGTTGGTGAACTCTAAAGGATGGCCAGTGATTACTCCTCATCGTTATTCTGGAGAAACTGTAGAGAAATATTCAAAGGACGAAGTAGTAGGAATCTATCAATATGTAAATCATGAAAAAGATATCCAGTCTACTTTTGGTGTTCCAGCAGGAGATGTTCATTTATCAGAGAATATCAAGCTTAATGCTGAGGGTACTATTAGTGGAGCAATAGAAGGAACTTGGAAAAAGATTGGAGATTATCAAGCTGAAATAACTATTGATGGTGACACTTACTATGGTAACTTCCTAAGACAATGGGATGACGGATTAAAGGAATATGTAATGACTTTTAGTGCTCTATCTCAAGAAGGTATTACAGTTTGGGGAAGTCAACTTCCAGAAGGTGTTGAACTTAAGTCCAAAAAAGAAGAAGTAGTAAAAGAACCTGTTGCTGATGAAGATGGTTTAGTAGCTCATTATACCTTTGATAAGAATTTAGAAGATACAACTGGTAATTTTGAGCAAGGTAAAGTAATTGGTAATAAGCTCACTGCTGAAAATGCTGGTTCAATTGCTTATAGTGAAGGAGTTCAAGATAAAGCCGCTGTCTTCAATGGTAAATCTGGTATTCGCTTAGCAGATGGTCTAATTAAAGATAACACTTATAGTGTAGCTTTCTGGTTAAATCCTAAAAAGATTACTCAATTTACGACAACCTTCTTTGGGGCTCAAGCAGCTAATCAATGGTTTAGTTTTGTGCCTAAAGGGCCTGCTGAAGAGACTATGCTCTGGTCTGGAGAAGATTGGTATGATGGAGTTACAGGCATGACTATTGCTACGAATCAATGGAGCCATATCGCAATTACTGTTGATGAAGGTGATGTTAAGGTATATGTAAATGGAGAACAGAGATTTTCAGGTCAAGACTTTCCTAATGTTTTTACCAATAGCAAAACTCTATTTACTTTAGGAGTTAACTGGTGGGATACTCCATTTAAAGGAATGATAGATGATTTACGTATCTACAATAAAGCTATGTCAGCAGAGAAAGTAAGTAGCTTAGCAGATTAATAATAGAAAGATAAGACTATAATAATACCCATGAGTAGCATCTTATTTAAATTAATAGATGGCGAAAGTGGGTATTTTTATATCTTGAGGTTTTAATAATATAGGAAGAGGGTGTGTAAGCTTGTAGAAGTTGAAGGTGGATTTAAGTAAAGATACTGAAGAGATCAGATAGTGGGAGTTAGCTTTTGTTTTAGGATGATAGTACTTTACCTATTACTCTAGAGTTGACAGATCTAGTAAATAACTTTGAATATAACTTTGATCTCCATTAAGTTTGACTTTAGACTTGGAGATCTATATAGATCTCCAAGTCTAAAATGTAATTTAAAAATTTTAAAATCATTTTCAGACCTCACTCTAACTCTCTCCTACCTTAGGAGAGAGGACTAAAGCATCTTTTATTCCCCTCTCCTGATAGGA
>Ga0163226_1000149_pt1 | contig 13770 bp, 12 predicted proteins | sample MSEWel2016_07_13_2_FD_113144 | JGI IMG/M metagenome (GOLD analysis project Ga0163226, IMG submission 113144) | Subsurface microbial communities from deep shales in West Virginia, USA - MSEEL Well Study Marcellus 5H_2016_07_13 ...
AGATACTTAAAAATACTAATATTATTGGGGAGTTGTGAATAAAACGATAAAGCAAACATAAAATTGAAAACACTGCACCACAAAATCCAAACATTGAAATCAATTTATTCTTTTCTAACTCTAAAAATGAAATAAAATTTACTATAGCAAAAGTAATTAAAAATATAAAGCTAGCTGCTTCTACCAAGTTTGATAAAGAACCTAAAAGTGCAAGTAAAGCCCCTAATGAACTTATTAACAAAACTGATCTATCAGGAATTCCATTACTATTTTCCTGACTTAAAAAGCCTGGTAGTTCTCCATCATCAGCTACTTTGATTGTTAAGCGAGATGTTGCAAAGATTGTTGAATTGATTGCAGAACCTGTAGAAAACAGAGCACCTATTGAAGCTATTATTAAACCAGTAACACCAAGAATTTTCTTACCAGCAATTGCTAAAACTACTTCTTTATGCTCTATAATAGTCCCTTTATCCAACAAAATAAGTGTACCTAAGGTAACCAGAATATAAATAGCAATAACTGTTATCACCGCTATTATCTCTGCCTTTTTAATGGTTTTTTTAGGATTATGTATTTCTTGATAGTCATAAGTTATAAGTTGAAATCCTTCATAAGCCATAAATATTGTGGCAGCTCCTATAACAGATGTTACAAAGGCCTCACTAGTCTCCATATTATTAGAAATTAATATTTCTGGTCTGAAATGCCACAAACCAACTGCAGAAATACCTAGTAAAATAGCTAACTTTCCCCAAACAGTTATGATTTCTATCCACGAAGCTTCACCAACACCTTTAAGGTTAATACACATAAAGATCATGATAATAATAGCAGATGTAATTCTAGCAAATAAAGGACCAAAAGAAACTAATTCTTCTAAATAATGTCCAAAAGTAAAAGCATAAACTGAAAGGGTTAAAATATAACCAATAATTAATAACCATGATAAGCCTCCTGCCAGTCCCTTATGATTTATATCTTTAATATAAGTAAAAGCGCCTCCACCTTCTTCAAATTTGTTGGTCAGATTAGAATAACTTACAGCAGTAGCCAAAGCTATTAACCCTGATAAGAGAAAACTAAACCATGCCATATTTCCAGCAACTGTAATAATAACTCCTAAAGCGGAAAAGATTCCTCCTCCGACCATACCACCAACTGCCATACTCCAAGTTGCATTTAGACCCATCTTATTTTTTTGACTCACCTAGTTCCACCTCCAAGCTATCTGCAAAAAATTTTAATTTCACTTCTAAACTCCACTGATCTTTTTCTATCTTAGAGTACTTATTATATTAAAATCATTATAGGATAGATTAGATAAAATGTCAAAAAACCCCTTATCCATCAACTCTCTCTTGACATTAGATTCCACTAAAAAAGATGCAGATTAAAAATCTGCACCTTTATTATATACCTGTATGCCCATAGCCACCTTCACCACGTTGGCTCTCAGATAGCTCTTCTACCTCTTCCCACTCTACATTTTCATACTTCTCTATGATTAATTGGGCTATTCTATCACCTTGATGGACCTTAAAGTCTTCCTTTCCATGATTAATCAAGACTATCCCAAGCTCTCCTCGATATCCTGGATCAATGGTCCCCTCAGCATTTAAAACAGTGATCCCATGTTTAAGAGCTAGTCCACTTCTAGGTGCTACCTTGCCCATATAGCTACTAGGTAGACTGATGGCAATTCCAGTTTTGAAGATTTTATACTCCCCTGCTTTGATAGTTCCTGCTTCAACAGAATGCAAATCCATCCCTGCATCCTCAACAGCACCATGCTGATATTTAGGTATAATTGCTTCATCATTTACTCGCTTAATCTGAATCTTCATTGTCTACTCCTCCCAATTATTTATTAGTTGGTGGTTAGGTGGTTAAGTAGATAGCTTTTATAGTTCTAACTACCTAATTGTTAACCACCTTACTCCTACCACTCTTCACTAAATTGTATCTTCTTAAGTATACCTTGTCAATTTAATTCCTTGCTCCCTAATACTCTAATTATTAGTTGATTTCCTACTATCTCTGCTTTAATAATAATCGGATTAGCAAAATTATTCTTAAATTTAAAATCTAAATACTCCCAAGCCACAGTAGCATCCTTGCCATCAGGAACATAGCTGATATCTCTAGAATGAGTATGGCGTTCTATAACCTGAAGTTGATCAGCCTTTAGAGCATTGAATAAGGTACTAGAGACCTGACAGATTCCACCACCTATCCCCAAGCTCAATTCACCATTAATAATTTCAGGGGCTTCTTTAAATCCTCTCTTCTTATTCCTAGGTCCTACCACTTCATTAAAAGAGAATATATCTCCTGCCAAGACCACTTGATTATTGATAAGTTCAGTAGCTATTCTAATATTCTCTCTTCTCTGATTTCTCCCAGTAATAGTAGTCTTATAAGTACCGATAACTTTAGTTATCTTCTCTAAATCTTGGCGATAGAGGTAAGGATTAATCTTATATTTAACTAACTTTAACTTTGTATTCTCTTCAGCATTGAAGATATTCTCTAAATTGGCTGTAATATCTATAATCTCACCATTAACCTCTGATAAAACCTTCCCACTCTTAGGATCAATAGTAGCATCCACAGGATAAACTATATGATCTTTAGAATAATAATAAATCAAAGATTCAACCTCTTTTTTCAGATATCCGCCTAACTCTTGATCTTCCCAAATAACTCCCTTTTCTACACCCCAGATAATTCTAACAAACCTATCTACTTCGGCAACCAGTCCTAAGATTAGGACAACAATTAAGATTATTATACTTAAAATTATTATCCCCTTCTGCAGATTATATACTGTTCCCTCCTTTTTTTTCATAATTATACAATCACCTTACTCCAACAACTCAGAAACAGTTACTAAATTATATCCTTCATCCTGTAATCTTTCAATAATCTGGGGTAGAGCTTCTGCTGTTGGTTTGGTGGGATGCATTAGAACAATCCCTCCATTTCCCGCTTTACTAACCACCCGATTGATAATAACCTCAGGTGCTGGTCTCTGCCAATCAATTGTATCAGCGCTCCACATAATCGTTTTATAGCCAATCTCTGCTGCTACTTGAGCAACTCTATCATCAACCTCACCATAAGGTGGTGCAAATAAGTTAGTCTGATAACCAGTAGTCTTATCGATAAGCTGTTCATTATCTTTAATTAATTTAATCAAGCGCTCTTTATCTAGCTGTTTAGGATGGAGATGTCTAAAACCATGATTCCCCAGTTCATGGCCTCTCTTCTGAATCTCCTTTATCTTCTCAGGGAACTTCTCTACCCATCTACCTACAAAAAAGAAGGTAGCTTTAACATCATATTTATCCAAAGTATCTAACATTGATGGTAGATACTCTTCTCCCCAGGCTACATTAATTGTTAAAGCCATTGCTTTTTTATCTTTAGGCCCATTATAAATAGCTTTATTTTGTGGGTTAAATACAGCCTGTTCCTTCAAATTGTTGGATTTGTCAAAATGAATAAATCCAAAGCTTAATAGAATTATCAGCCCAACAAACCCTAAGATTACATCTCTATTTAAAGGCAAATAAAATATTCTAACCTTTCTTCGAGACATTGCTATTCAGCTCCTCTCTGCTTTTGAATTCCTGTATGAGTCTCAATATAATAATTATCCTTATAAATCAATTCAGAGACTGGTACAACTTCATAACCTCTTCGCTTCAGCTCTGGAAGCAGTCTAATCAAAGCCTCTGGAGTATTTTTAGCATTATTATGCATTAACACTATATCACCAGGACTTAAATTATCAAGAACACGTTTAACTATAAAATCAGCACTAACATCCTTCCAATCTAAAGAATCTATACTCCACTGAATCGGATAATAGCCCAATTTCTCACAACTCTTAATTACCTGATTACTATACTCGCCAAAAGGTGGACGGAACACTCTCGGTTGTTTGCCTGTTAAATTCTTAATCAACTCCCCAGTTCTATTAAGCTCCTCTTCAATCTGACTAGCACTCAAAGAGGCCATATGAGGATGGGTGTAACTGTGATTACCAACCTCATGACCATTAGCAGCTATCTCCTTGACCAAATGAGGATACTCCTCTAGCCAATTCCCACCAAAAAAGAAAGTAATCTTAACATTATTCTCCCTAAATATCTCTAATAAACGGGGAGTATTCTTGGCACCCCACATTCCATCTAGGGTAATTGCTACCTTCTTATCTTTAGTACCTACCTTATAAATTGGAACCAATTTATTAGCACTGACTCTAATTGCAGGATTATTAAAAGTATCACTGACAAATAGACCTAATAAAAAGAAGGTCACACTTAACACAACACAAAAGACTAACAAATCCTTTTTAGTCAACTTTATATCCACTTATTAACCTCCTCCTTCTCTGCTATGTACTTATGCAGAGCAATAACTCTTTATAACTTTGCTATTACTAAGATGTTAAAATATAGAGATATTAAGACACTTTGTGTCGAGTGTGAGCTATGAGTGTGAGTATGTGTAAAACTTCTTTTTATTGGGGTTTACTCACACTCACACACCCACTCACGCTAATTTTAAAAGTGTCGCAATATATCCATTAAATATAATTGCTAGATTAGAGTTGAATTTAAGAACACCTAATTGTAGACTACTATAAATATATGTAATAACTAAAAACTATTATGAAAAGATTATTAATGGAATATTTTTCTCTGAATATTATCACCTTACTTTAATATACTTTTATAAGCAATCCCTAGATAAAGGAGGTTGTATATGAAAAAAATGAAAGTATTCTTCATCACTCCTCTAAAGATTACTTTAGTTATTTTAGCTATCTTCATACTAAGTTTTTCTATCACTTTTAGACTCAAGAGTACTACAGTAATGTCAAAAATTGATAAGACTATCGTAATTGATGCTGGACATGGAGGAATTGATGCTGGAACAAACCATAATAATATTCTAGAGAAAGATATCAATCTATCTATCGCCAAAAAATTAAAGGACTTTTTCGATGGTCGTGGCAATATCAGTGTAGTAATGACTAGAAATAATGATGAGCTCTATCAAAAGGATAGAAATAAAGATATTGTTCATAGAGTTGAAGTAGTTAAAGAGAATAAAGCAGATTTACTGGTGAGTATTCACGTTAATAGCTTCCCTGGTTCTAAGTCCTTTGGGGGACAGACTTTTTACAAAGCCGATTCAGAAGGGAGTAAAAAATTAGCAGATTTTATTCAAAAGAAGTTAATAGAAATTCAACCAGAAAATTATCGCAAGATTAAAGAAGGACCTTATTATATACTACGCAAAAGCCCTGTTCCTGCTGTAATTGTTGAAGTAGGCTTTATCAGCAATAGTAAGGATAGACAAAGAATCTCTAATCCTAAAGAGCAAGATAAGATTGCTCAAGCTATCGGTGAAGGAATTATAGACTACTTTAATAATAATCTAAGTTCAGTTATAGAAGAAGAAAGTAATACCACTCTAACTGATAATTCTAATGACTATATTAATTTATATTATGGTAGCTATAACCAAGAAGAAATAGAAGATTTAACTACAGAAAGGATTCAAATCAATAGTTTAGAAGTAAGTAAGTCTACAGATAAATTAACCATTGAAAAAGTAGCTACAGAAATTATTAATAGATTATTAGCAGGTCCTCAGATTAAAGAGCACTTAAGATTAATTCCTTCAGCAACCAAGTTATTAAGCCTTAATATCAAAGATAATATCGCTTATGTTAATTTTAGTAAAGATTTGATAGCAAGTAATTCAGGTGATAATGGTAATCTATTAGAAATTAAATCTATCATCTACTCTTTGACCCAACTACCAGAGATTCAAAAGGTAAAGATTCTAATAGAAGGTAATGACTTCAATAATGGAGAGTTATATTTTGATATCCCCTTAAGCTAAGCTAGGTTAGCTAAACTCTAACCTAGCCTTTTTAATTTGAAATTTAGAATAACTGCTTGATTAATAAAAATATTAGAACAAATAGAATTATAAATGAAGTTATTGGAGCAAGCATCATCAACAGTGATAATGAGACTGCACTACAGGCCTCTCTGGTACTGAATAGAAGACCTTTTAAGTTGACAGTATTTGCACTTACAGAATTTCTTTTACTCTCTAGCCTCTGTTGATTTACAAGGGCTGAAGTTCCTCCTCCAGCAATAATAGCTAATACCCACCCTAGCATTGGGCTTAAATCTACAATAAAGGAGGACATAATAATAGTCCCTGCCACCATTGTAGTTGGCTTAGAAACCTTTTCTAAAAATTCATCTATTACAGGAATATAATAAGCAGTAGCCTCTATAATCGTTGCCACTATAAATACAGATAAAGCTGAATAACTCCCTATCCATTCAAAATTATCAGCCAAAACCAAATCTCCTGACAAAGCCGAAATACTCATTATCAATAAAGGAATAAAAACCCTAAATCCCGAAGCCGCACTCAAGCCAACACCAATTAAAACATTCAATACTAAGTTCAATTAAATCCACCCCATCTAAAATTAATTTAAAATAACTAACCCGATTTAAAGCATTTATATGTATCTATATTCGAAAAAGCTGTTAATTAATACTATCTAAGATGCTAAGATAGAGACTGATATAATTGATAGATATTACGACACTTTCGTGTCAGGAATCTGGAATCAGTCTGTCTTACTGATAACTGGTTACTGACTCCTGATTCCTAAAAGTGTCACAATATCCCCATTAATCATCACTATTTATATCAAAATAGCTAGTATATATAGAAAATCCTTTCTCTAAATTTAGAGAAAGGATTTTCTACATTATTAAGTTGCAAAATAGTGCCTTCCAATTTGAGTAATTACAGGTCTAGTATAAATCCAGTAGGAAGTTACTTTAGCTGGATTATAGTAGAAGGTAGCTCCCCCTGTTGGATCCCAGCCTTTTAGGGCATCAATTACAGCTTGTCTGGCAGTTGCCTGTGGTTCTAACCAAAATTGACCATCATGTACAGCTGTAAAGGCCCAAGGTTCAAAAATTACACCTCTAACTGTATTAGGGAAGCGTGGGTGTAATACTCTATTTAAGATAACAGCAGCAACAGCAACCTGTCCTTTATAAGGTTCTCCCCTTGCTTCAGAATAAACAGCCCTTGTTAACCAGTCCATCTCTTCTGCTGTAACATGTAATCTGTAATTAGATTTACTTTGAACAGCATAAGCAGCGGCTGTATTAGGACCTGCTTGTGGAATCTTCAACTTCTCACCCATATAAATAACATCAGTATTTAAGTTATTATTTACTTTAATCTTCCAAACTGTAGTGTTAAAGTTCTTAGCAATCTTTGATAAAGTATCTCCTGGCTTAACAGAGTACTCAATATAATTTTTTATTTTCAACTTATTAATTGTACTTTTACCTGCAATACCATCTATGACTAGACCCTGATCTTTTTGAAACTCAATTACAGCTCTCTCTGTTCCCTTGCCATAAATACCATCAGGAGCACCGATACTATAGCCCCATTGATTTAATTTAATCTGTAAGTCCTTGACATCTTCACCAACCTTACCAAACATTAATGTTCTCGAACCTAACGTGTAGGCCTCAGCAATAATTGAAGAACCTATAAGTAATACCATGGTAATTATCATAACCATTATAACCCCATTCTTCAATCATTACACCCCCCTTTTGATATAATTATCTCACTTTTATAATTATAATATATGTAAGCTAAGTTTATCAAAGGAAGTTGTTGGATTTTTATTTAATTTAATGGTATAAATATACTTTTGATAAAAGGCAGTAACAAGTAATGAGTGATGGGTAACGAGTAAAAATAGACTGTAAATGGTGGAGGAGATTGGATGGAGCTTATTGAAGTAAAAGGATATTAGAATACGTCTATATATTTACAACATCTATCTTAGAAATATTAGTAGGAGAAATATATTGAATAAGTTTAAAGATGTATAAATATTATGATAGCAGAGAAATAAATATAGTTTTAATTAAAAATCTCTTAGGAGGGATAAAATGAACAAATCTGCTGAATCTTCTAAAGAAAGTTTGATCGATAAAATCAAATTAAAGAAAAAGGTTGGCAATATATCATTAATTTTTTTGATTATGTTTTATTTTGCTTATACTGTTGCTAAAATAATTATTCCTAACTTCGGTAGTATGGCAGAGTTTATGATTTTTCTTTTATTAGTACTTATAGCTAGTCTGATTTTAGATGGATATAAATTCATCATTGAGGCCTTAGAGCTTATAAAGATTAATGAAGATAATAACTAAATTAAGGAGAGAAATTGCAATGGTCTCTTATTATTTTGATCAAAAATTTGATAAATTTGAAATGAAGAGGTGCTCCAATAACCTTCAAGCAGAAAGAGAGCATTTCCATCAAGAACTATCAATTGGCTTAATTGAAGAAGGTGCTACCTTAGTAGATTTTGAAGGAGTTAGTTATAACTTTAGTAAACAAGATTTAATTATAATTCCTCCAAAGCTGATTCATAATTGTAATCCCATTGATATCAATAGGTGGAAATTTACCATGATTTATATTGATTATGATTGGTTTTATAATACCTTTAAACTAAAACTAAACAGAAATAGATTATTATATTCTAAATTAAAACAAGATAAATTTCTAGAGATAAAAAGCTATTTTTCATCTCTAGAAGATAACCTCAATCATAGCAGAAAAGAACTATTTCTAATAGAATTTCTAGAAAGATATTTAACTAATAATACTATCAACCTAAAAAGCCTTGAGTTAAATTCATTGAAAAAAGATGAGATTAAAAAATTAAAAAAATATATCGAGAAAAACTTTAATCAGAAAATAACTCTAGAGCAATTATCAGATTTTTCAGGAATCAGTAAATATCATTTAATCAGAAGTTTTAAGAAGATGTATAAAATTTCCCCTTTAACCTATCAAAGAAATTTAAGATTCAATTATGCTAAAAAAGAGCTCAAAAACAAGCAGGATATCTCTAAAATCGCAGTTAATTTAGGCTATTATGATCAGAGCCATTTTACTAATGAATTTAAACGGTTTTCTGGGACTACTCCCAAGGATTATAGAGAAAATATCTAAATCGCAACTTTTTACAATACTATTTCTTTTTAAAGTAATAAGATAAGAAAAAAAGGAGCGATATATATGAATAGAAATAGTATTAAAGGTTATCTATTGGCATTCTTTACAGTTTTTATTTGGGCAACTACATATATCTTCACCAAAAATCTCTTAAAGAACCTGACCCCTTATGAGATTTTATTCTATAGGTTCACCCTAGCTTATCTGATATTATCTATTATCTCTCCTAAATTTAAGTTTGATCTGAATTTAAAAGAAGAGTCTCTCTTTTTAATTTTAGGATTTTTAGGAGTAACTGCCTATTATCTATTAGAGAATATAGCCTTAAACTATACTCAAGCTTCAAATGTAGGACTAATCGTCTCATCAATTCCAATATTTACAGCAACCATTGCAAATTTCATACATGAAGATGAATCATTTCATAAAAATTTATTATATGGATTTATATTTTCCATATTAGGTACCTTTTTAGTAATCTTTAATGAAAAATATATTTTAGATTTGAATCCTTTGGGAGATATATTAGCCTTTATATGTGCAATAATATTTTCAATCTACTCTAATCTACTAAAAAAGATAAGCAATAACTTAAAGCCTTTGTTTGTAATCAGAAAAATATTCTTTTATGGTATAATTACAATGCTTCCAATCATCCTTTATAAACATATCAGATTTGAAATACTAAGATTATGGAATATCAATATCATAAGTAGCTTCTTATTTTTATCTTTATTAGCTTCAATATTAGCCTTTATAATGTGGTCTCAAGCCATCAAATTAATTGGGGCTACAAAAACCAGCGCTTTTATCTACTTAGTGCCTCTAATAACAATGATCTCCTCATCTTTGTTTCTAGATGAGAAGATAAATGGTGTTATGATTGGTGGTGGAGTTCTAATCTTATCTGGAGTCTATTTAAGCGAAAGAAGTAGAAAAAGGTCAGAACCCTAGGGTTCTGACCTTTTAGTTATCTAGCAAAGACATGATCTCCAATCTGAACTATAGTTTCACGAGTTTTAAACCACCATTGATATTTTGCAGTTCGAGGATTATAGAAATAACGCGCCCCCCTTGTTGGATCTTCCCCTTTTAACGCTGCTCTAGCTGCTCTATATGCCGTTCTATTTGGTCTTAAATTAATCTGCCCATCAGCTACTGGACTAAACTGCTTAGGTTGATAAATAACACCTCTGATTGTATTGGGAAAATAAGAATCTATTACCCGATTTAAGACCACGGCACCTACAGCCACTTGACCAATATAAGGCTCACCACGGGCTTCACCATAGATTAATCTAGCCAATAATTCAAATTCTTTATCACTAATAGTATGATATAAGACCTCTTTAGGTGTTAAGTTATTAATAGGCAACTTAATTCTATCACCTAATCGAATCATAGAATTATCAAGATCATTTAAAGCCTTAAGTACATCTATACTAGTATTGAATTCTTGAGCTAAATCATAAAGGTTATCTCCTCGCTTAATATAATAATCTAGGGTCTTTAAGTGCCTCACATCTATCTTCTTTTTGTTGCTATTCTCTATCTTAACTGTATACTGCTGGTTATAATCCAATTTATATTGGCTAAGCTCATCCTTTCTCTTATGAAGAACAAATTCAACATCATTTTTGACTTCATCGTAGCCATTTAAGTGATAATTTTCGGGGATGATTAGCTTGTCCCCAACCCTAATAAATTGGTTCTTAGCCAGATTATTAGCCTCTCTAATTTCATCAACAGTTACCCCAAACTTCTTAGCTATATTAATTAAAGCATCGCCCTGAGCAACAGTATAGACCAACTCTACTTTAAAAGTTGGTGCTGCTACAACAACCTCTCCACCAATTAAAAAGACTAACATAAGACATAAAAATATAATAACCTTTGCTTTCATCTTTGACTATATGCCTCCCCCTAAACCATTTTATGGCTAATAAACCTTAGTAAATTTTAACTACAACCACTTTTTTAATCATAACTATTAATAAAACAGTCAATTTTTAGTAGTTAGTATATTCCTTTGGATACTAATTATTAAACTTCTACACCTATTCTCTAAAACCTTCTTGTTAAATAAAGTAAAGATAGATAGTAATCCCTATTAAAATTAAATAGATTCTCCAATCTTCTTGCTTAAAGAGTTTAAATTTCCTGTTACAATATTACATCCACTAGGTAGAGATTTAAGAAATATCTCCCCATATCTCTTTGTAATAACTCTGTTATCTAAAATTACAATCCACCCTTTATCATCTTTAGTTCGAATCAACCTCCCAAAGCCTTGCTTAAATTTAATTACAGCCTTAGGTACCATATACTTCATAAATGGATTTTCACCTGCTGCTTCTAACTGCTCTACCTTGGCAGATATTACTGGTTCACTTGGCACTACAAAAGGAAGTTTAACAATGACTACACAGCTTAATTGCTCGCCAGGAATATCTACCCCTTCCCAAAAACTAGATGTTCCTAATAAAACAGCCTTCTCTTTATTCTTAAACTCTTCAACTAAGTATTGACGAGATTTCATACCTTGACAATAGATATTATTAACTTCTAAACTATCTAATTGATTTTCTAGTGAATTATAAACCTTATTCAACATTCCATAAGAGGTAAAAAGAACTAAAGTTCTGCCTCTAGTAGCTTGAACAATCTCTTTGACACTAGCAATCACAGCATCTGTAAAGGTAGGATGATTAGGTTGCGGTAAATCTTTAGCCACTCCTAACATCAATTGATTCCTATAATCAAAAGGACTTCCTACCTCCAAGGTCTCTACTTCTTCTATCAGACCTAAATTATCTTTGATAAATCCAAAGGATTTATCCACTGTTAGAGTAGCAGAGGTTAAGACTACTGAATCCATCTTTCCTAAAAGGTTATCTTGCAACTGTTGAGCTATATTGATTGGGGCAGAATGCAAGCTACAGTCCTCTTCATAACCTTCTAGCCAATAAACATAATCCTCTTCAGGGAAGTTTATCAACTCAGCAATATCAGCACCTACCTTTAAAATTGAATCTACTTTAGCATTCAACTCCAATTTTATTGCTTCTACCTCATCTATCTCATCCTCATAAGATTCTATATCTTCTAATAATTCACTTAGATTCTTACCTAAATCATTTAAATTAATTAATAGATTATCAAATTCAACCATCAAACTATCTTGCCAATACTTTTCTTCTCTGATAGCTTCTATCAATCTTAATTTTCTATCCCTTCCCTTAGTCCTATTATCTATAAACTTAATTAGATTGTTGAATAAACTATGGCTTAAGTCATTTATCTTTCTAACTAAGGGAACCAATTTATTATCTATATTCTGTTGAAAGTTCTGCTTAATATTTTTCTTTAAGCCACTAATTGCAGCCCTTGTTTGTAGCAAAACACCTGTTTGTTGATCAAAATTATAGAGAGATTCTAAGAGTTTAATAACCCCCCTTCTATTCACTCTAAATCCTAAATAGCTAGTAGCTACCTCCTCAATATTGTGGGCTTCATCAAAGACAACCTGCTTATAAGGAGGGAGCACAGCATTCTCACCATCTAGACCTCTTTCTTGACGTAAAGCCAAATCTGCAAACAATATATGATGGTTGACCACTAAAATATCAGCTTCTTGAGCCTCCTCGCGAGCAAAGATAAAATGGCATTGCTCATAATAAGGACAATTTGCCCGTAAGCACAAATCACTTTCAGAAGAGATATTATCCCAAATATCATAATCAACCCTAAAATCTAAATCAGAACGACACCCTGTTGCCGTATCCAAAACCCAATTATGAATCCTAGATAAAGTATTATAACCTTGATTATCTAACTGAGCTGATTTTCCAAACTGAACCAATCTTCTAATACAGATATAGTTCTTTCTTCCTTTAACTAATACTGCATTAAAATCTAAATCAAAGATTTCTTGTAATAAAGGGATATCCTTTTTAATCAATTGCTCTTGTAAGTTGATTGTATTAGTAGAGATTACAACCTTCTCTTCTTCTTTTAATGCCATCAAGATGCTAGGGACTAAATAAGCTAAAGACTTCCCAGTACCAGTCCCAGCTTCTACCAACAGATGTTCTTTTTTAGAAAAGACTTCTGCTATTTTAACTGACATCTTTTGTTGCTCAGGACGATATTCATATTTGTCAAAATAGGAATCTAATTTATTCCCTGGTGAAAAAAAGTCCCTTACCTCTTGTAAATACTCTTTTTGATTCATATCAAAACTCCTTATTCTAATAAACTTTTAATAGTGGCTAAATTATCTTGATCATTCTTCTTTTCATCAACTGGTGTCTCTAAAATAAAGGCTTTATCCTTTAACTTAGGGTGATTAACTAAATTGCTAAAACCTTTTAATCCAATTTGCCCCTCGCCGATATGATGGTGGCGATCTTTATTTGAGCCCAACTCACCCATCGAATCATTAGCATGAATAACTCCCAGCCTGTTCAGACCAATATTTAAATCAATCTCCTCTAATAATCTATCTACCTCTTCTTGCTCTCTAATGTCATAACCGGCTGCAAAACCATGGCAGGTATCATAACAGATTCCTAACTTATTATGATTATTTGCTTGACTAATTATTCTCTTTAACTCTTCAATGTTCTTACCAATTGCAGTTCCTGCTCCAGCTAC
>Ga0163226_1000150_pt1 | contig 13676 bp, 13 predicted proteins | sample MSEWel2016_07_13_2_FD_113144 | JGI IMG/M metagenome (GOLD analysis project Ga0163226, IMG submission 113144) | Subsurface microbial communities from deep shales in West Virginia, USA - MSEEL Well Study Marcellus 5H_2016_07_13 ...
GACCCAGTATTTTAAAATACTGGGTCCCCAAATTATTGCTTTACAATAACTACTTTACGATAAGGCTCCTTGCCTACACTATAAGTATTTATATCAGATTTATTATGCAAAGCAGCATGAATTACTTTTCTCTCTTGAGCAGGCATTGGCTCTAGCATAACTTTACGCCCTGTTTTTTGAGCCTTGTGAGCCATTTTAAGAGCTAAATTCTTTAAAGTATCTTTTCTACGACTTCTATATCCTTCTGCATCTAAAGCTACCCTTAAATAATCTTCTTTGCCTTTATTAACCGCTAAATTAGTTAAGTATTGTAAAGAATCTAATGTCTTTCCTCGATGACCAATTATAATCGCTAAATCGTCACCTATAATATTTAACAAGGCATCTTTTTCATTATTATCTTGAATAATTTCAACTGTAAGATTTAAATCCATCTCTGCTAATAACTCTTCTAAAAATTCTTTAGCCTTCTCTTTCTTATCAACTTTCTTTATAAGCTCTAGTTTAGCATCTTTTCGTCCAATCAGACCTAAAAAACCGCTCTGAGCTTCTTCTAAAACTCTATACTCTACCTTATCTTCTGTAGTATTTAATTCTGCTAATCCTCTACTAAGGGCCTCTTCTATTGTTTTTCCTGTAATAATGACCCTTTCCATATTAATTCGATTCCTCCTTAAACTCCACATCAGGCTCCTTTGATATTAAGTATTGCTGTATTACCATAATTAAATTAGAGATAAACCAGTATAATAATACCCCTGCTGGTAAACTAGCTCCAATAAAGATAATAAATAATGGCATAAATAGAGCCATCTTATTGTCAGCTAAAGCTTTCTGTGGATTAGACTTGATATCATCTAAAGAAATATTTTGAGTTAATAAACTCTGAATTGCTGTAATTACTCCTGTTAATAAGACTAAAGGCATATACCCCTGACTTAAATCCGGTATTATTAAAAATGATTTACCAGCTAAAGCTTCCCACCCTCTTAAAGCTCTATATAATGCAATTAGAATGGGCATTTGAACAACCATCGGTAAGCAACCTGATAATGGATTAATTTTATGTTTTTGATATAACTTCATAGTCTCTTCCTGAAACTTCTGCTGATTATCTCCATATTTCTCTCTTAACTTCTCAATTTCAGGCTGTATTTGTTGCATCTTCTTCATAGAACTTGTCTGTTTATGAGTTAAAGGATATAATATCAGCTTAACAGCTAAAGTTAAGATTATGATTGACAGACCATAACTTTTAGTAAAATTATATAATAATCCTAACAAATTCTGCATTAAATCACCTAGCCAACCAAACATCCCACCTCTACTACTACCTTTTGTAAATTTAACACCTACTGTTGTATCACTAAAGTTAGCTATAACTTCCTTAGAATTATCAACAATAAACTCCTTTGGATTTTCAGTGTAAACATCCTGATTCTCTTTATCACCCAACTTATTAACATTCCAACTTTTAAACTGGTCTTTAGGATAAGCAGTTAAAGTTACTTTATCCCCCTGTGCATACCCCTGTTGATTAGGCTCAATAACAACTGTACTTTCACCAGTATAATCATCTGCTTTACTAATATCTAATTTATATTCTGGATTTGTCGAACATCCAGTTAATATAATTACTACTAAAATTAATACTAAAAATAATCTTTTATTTCTAAACATCATACTCCTCCTAAATAAATTTAGTCTACGGGGTCATATCCACCAGGATGAAAAGGATGGCAACTTAGAATTCTCTTAATTGCCTTAGCTCCACCCTTTAATAATCCATACTTATCTAAAGACTGAATCGCATATGTAGAACAACTAGGATAAAATCGACAAGTACTTTTTGGTTTTAAAGGTGAAATAAACTTTTGATAAAATTTAATTATTATAATTATCATTTTTAAAATTATCCTCATCAATTTCATTCCTTAATTATCTTAGCTTTTTTAAAAAGACGATTTAAAGATTTCTCTATTTGTTGATAATTAGCATCTACAATGGGCTTACGAGCAATTAAAACAATATCAATACCTGTAACTAATTTATCTTTATTATGCCTATAAGTTTCTCTAAAAACTCGCTTAATTTTATTTCTAACTACAGCTTTACCTATTTTTTTACTAACTGAATAACCTACTTTTCTGTAAGAACTATTATTTTGTAGAATATACAAAACAACATAACGATCAGCAATAGATTTTCCATATTTATAAACCTTTTTGAATTCGTAGGTCTTTTTTAACTTTTCATCAATACTCATTTAAAATAATCCTCCTCAGAAATAACAAACTAACCCTCCTCTGTAGTTATTCACAAAGTGTCTTATACAATTATAAATTATCAGCTTGTGTAATGTCAAGAATAAACACCTTACAAACAATTTATCCACAAAAACTGTTGATAAATTGTTTATAATTTGTTATCATTAGTCTGTCTATCTAACTTAAAAGATAAATATTAGTGGTAAAATACCAATAACAGGATTAGTTATCCACAAAACAATATGTTAATTGTGGTTAACTAATCATTTTTTTAGCGTTTAAATTAAATAATCCATAGTTATCCACAGGTTATTCACAATTTCTGTGGATAACTTTGCTTAGGAGGTTATATTTTGAAAAAACAAGATATTAAAGAGATTTGGAAAAGTACTCTTGGTAATATTGAGAATCAATTAAGTAAACCAAGTTTTGAAACATGGTTTAAACCTACTGAAATAGTAGCCATTCAAAGTAATACAATTATAATTGAAGTGCCTAATGAATTTGCTAAAGATTGGCTAAAAACAAAATATTCTAATCTTATCAAAGAAACACTTCTAAAAATTACTGATAAATCTTATCAAGTAAAATTTGTAATTCCTGAAATGACTCAAGAAGAAATTTTTATAGAAGAGGAGAAGGAGGAACAAATAGAACAAACTAAAACTGATACCACCAAAAAAGAAGAACTTGGTAATTCTATTTTAAATCCAAAATATACTTTTGATACTTTTGTAATAGGAAATAGTAATCGTTTTGCACATGCTGCTTCATTAGCAGTAGCTGAAGCACCAGCTAAAGCTTATAATCCCTTCTTCATTTATGGAGATGTTGGTTTGGGAAAAACACACTTAATGCATGCTATTGGACACTATATACTAAAACATAATTCTAATATGAAAATTATGTATTTAACCTCAGAAGAATTTACTAATAGATTAATCAATTCAATTAGATATGATCAAACTGTAAAATTTAGAAATCAATATAGAAATATAGATATCCTCTTAGTAGACGATATACAGTTTTTAGCGGGTAAAGAACGAACTCAAGAAGAGTTCTTCCATACATTCAATGCTCTTCATGATGCTAATAAGCAAATAATAATCTCCAGCGATCGACCACCTAAAGAGATTCCAACTTTAGAAGAACGTCTACGATCAAGATTTGAATGGGGTCTTATTACTGATATACAAGAACCAGACTTAGAAACAAGAATTGCAATTTTAAAGAAAAAAGCAACTTTAGAAGATTTGGAAGTACCAAATGATGTTATTGTCTATATTGCCAATAAAATAGAATCAAATATTAGAGAATTAGAAGGTGCCTTAATTAGAATAGTAGCTTATTCATCATTAACAAATGAACGTATCAGTGTAGATTTAGCCAAAAGTGCACTTAAAGGAATCGTTGTTGATAATAATGTTGAATATCATACAAAAGAGATAACAGTAGACTTAATCAAAAAAGTTGTTTCCCATCACTATGGAATGAGAGTTGAAGAGATGGATTCTAAAAAAAGGACTAGAGCCATATCTTTTCCACGTCAAGTAGCAATGTATATCTCAAGAGAATTAACCGATTTATCTCTACCACAAATAGGTAACCGCTTCGGGGGAAGAGATCACAGTACTATTTTACATGGTTATGATAAAATAAAAAATAAGATACAAGAGGAAACAAATTTCAAAAAAACTATAGATACCTTAATAGATAAAATAAGGAGAAATTAGCTGTGGATAACCTGTGGATAACCTGTGGATAACCTGTGGATAATATAATTTTTCTGTTGATAAATCAACCTGGAAAATTATAGGCTGTGGAATTGTGGATAATTATCAACAACTTATCAACAACTTATCAACAGGCATAAACCCTTATAGCACAATGGCTCGTCATGGTTTTCCACATTATCCACAACACCTACTACTACTACTACTATCTTTTTATATAATATAAAGTATTAATAGATTTTTTTAATAAGAAGGTTTAAAATAAAAGTATAAGGAGGTGCAATATGAGAATAGAGATCAGTAAAAAAGATTTTTTTGAAGGAATTCAAACAGTTAATAGAGCAGTTTCTTCAAAAACAACCTTACCTATACTTTCAGGTATTTTATTAAAAACAGAAGAAGATAAAGTAAAGTTAGTTGCTACAGATTTAGAAATAGGAATTGAATTCTATGTTAAAGCAAATATTATAAAAGATGGAGCTATAGTTTTACCAGCAAAATATTTTACAAGTATAGTCAGAGAATTATCTGATACTCAAATTATATTAACAGCAGATTTATCCAATAATACTGCACAGATTAAATGTGGACAAGCACAGTTTAATATACATGGATCTTCATCTGATGAGTTTCCTTTATTGCCAAAAATAAATTCAAAAACAAGATTTACCATTTATCAAAATACACTTAAGGAAATGATTAATCAAGTAAAGTTTGCCATCTCTGACGATATAAGTAAACCATTTTTAACAGGTGGTTTATTGAAGTTTGAAGAAAAAAACCTCCTACTAGTAGCAACAGATACATATCGTCTATCCTACAAAAAGGTTAAATTTGATAGAAAAGATATAATTGGTGAAGAAGTTATTATTCCTAATAAAACTTTGAATGAAATTTCAAAACTATTAAATAACAATGAAGACTTAGTAGAGATATCAATTACAAGTAATCAAATTTTATTTAAGTTTTCAGGAGTAACTATAGTATCTAGATTAATAGATGGTCAATTTCCTAATTATAAACAAGTAATTCCAAAGAAGAATAATACAAAAGCTATAATAAACAAAGTTGAGCTATTAAATTCCACTAAGAGAGCATCTTTATTAGCTAAAAGAGATTCTAATATTATTAAGATTAATTTACAGGAGGATCAATTAATTATTACCGCCAATGTCCCTGAAATAGGTCAGGCGTATGAAAGAATTTCTATCTCTTTAACAGGTCAAGAGACTGAAATAGCTTTTAATGCTACCTATTTGATGGATTGCTTGAAAGTAATAACTAGTGAACAGGTCATTTTAGAATTATCAGGTTCATTATCACCTGGAGTTATAAAAGATAGCTCTGGTGATGAATATATATATATTATTATGCCAGTAAGAAGTACTTAAAAATAAAGAAGGAGTTGTATAATATGAGAGAGATTAAATTAAATACAGAGAGCATAAAATTAGATCAATTTCTTAAATGGGCTAATTTGGTATCAACAGGTGGTGAAGCTAAAGTAATAATTAAAGCAGGAGATGTTAAGGTAAATGGCGAAATAGAAGAAAGAAGGGGTAGGACGCTAAAAGAGAATGATGTAATTGAATATCAAGATATAGAATATAAAATAATTACCTCTTAAGGGGTGAATGAATTAAATTGTATTTGTCCCAGCTTTACTTAAAGAATTTTAGAAATTATACGGAAGAGCATTTAAAATTTAATAAAAATATTAATCTATTAATTGGTTCTAATGCACAAGGAAAGACAAATATTTTAGAATCAATTTATTTAATTGGAACGGGAGGTTCCCATAGAACTAATATTGATTCAGAATTGATTAATTGGCAGAAAGATGGGTTATATTTAAAGGGCGAATTAATAAAAGATAATCAAGATTATCAATTAGAATTATCACTGTTAGGAAGAAATAAAGAAATTAAGATTAATTCTAATCGTTTGGGTAGAATTAATGATTTAATTGGATATTTAAATATAGTGATATTTTCTCCTGAAGATTTAAGTTTAGTAAAGGGTAGTCCTAATTTAAGGAGAAAATTTATTGATTTAGAGATATCACAAATTAGTCCTTATTACAGGCATTTAATATCTAAATATGGCAAAGTGCTAAAGCAACGCAATAATTTACTAAAAGAAATTAGAGATAATAAGGCTCCACAGGAAATGTTATTGGTTTGGGATCAACAATTAATTGATTTAGGAGCTAAGATAATTAAGAAAAGGCTAGAGTCTTTGATTAAATTAGGGATTTTATCTAAGTTAATGCAAAGAAAAATTACTAATGGTCTAGAAGCTTTGGAATTAAAGTATGATACTGAATTAGAATTAGATAGCAATAGTTCAGAAGAAGAGATCAAGAAATCTTTTAAATTGAAATTAGAAGAAAAGAGAGAGAGAGAGATTTATCAAGGTGTAACGACATTAGGCCCTCATAGGGATGATATCTCGTTAATTGTCAATAATATAGATATAAGAAAGTTTGGCTCACAAGGCCAACAAAGAACTGCAGCTTTAGCTTTAAAATTGGCTGAGCTTGAATTTATGAAAGGAGAAATTGGAGAATATCCAATTTTATTGCTTGATGATGTTTTTTCAGAACTTGACCTTGGTAGAAGAAACCATTTATTAAATACAATAAGAGATAAGATTCAAACTTTTATTACTAGTACTGATTTAAAGAATCTAACTGGTCTTAAAGGAAATTATAAGATTTTTGAAATAAAAAATGGATCAGCAATAGAGGTGTGAGCATGGCTGATTTAATTGAGAATATTTTAAGTAAAACTTTAAATAAATTAGGAATAGAGGAAAAGATTAAAGAAAAAAGAGTGTTGGATTTATGGTCTGAAATAAATGGTAATGAAATAACAAAACATACTGAGGCTAAATATATTAATCAAGGAATTTTGTTTGTTGCAGTGGATAGTCCAGTATGGGCCCATCAATTACTTTTTATGAAAAAAGAGTTTATTAATAAGATAAATAGTAAGATTGGTAAGATAATAGTTAAAGATATTAGGTTCCAGTCTGGAAAGGTTTTCAATGCTAAGACTAAAGTGAGAGAAGAGATAAGTTATAAAGATATTGAACTTAATAATTTAGAAGTACAGGAGATTTCTGATATTGCAAATTGTATTTCTGATAATGAATTAAAACAAAAATTTAGTAATCTATTAGAAATAGAAAGAAAAATAAAGAAGTGGAAACAAATAAATGAGTGGGTTCCTTGTCCAGACTGTTCAGTTTTAATTGATCCTAATGAAAGTAAATGTGTAATCTGTGAATTAAGGGAGAAGAATAAAAAGATAGATATAAATAAACTAGAAGAGATACTAACTAATACTCCTTGGTTGGGTTATAAGGAGATATTAAATATTTATCCAAATATTTTACAAGAAGAGTTTGAAAGAATAAAGAATCAATTGATTGTAAAAATAAAAATTAAATTAGATGAATTAATAACTGATGTTTTGAAAAAAGAGGTTAATTCCAAAGAAGTAAAAGTATTTATTCAAAAATATGTTATGCTAGAAGCAAATGTTCATCCTAAGCATCTTAATAATAGATTGATTGAAAAAATTATTGGTGAAAATTATATGAAGATATATCGTTCTTTGTAAGGAGGGGTTATATTTGTTGCATTTAGGTGCTGGTTATATTATTCCTGCTAAGGATGTAGTTTTGATAGCTGATTTTGAATCAACAACCCATTCTAAAAAAACTAGAGAGTTTTTACAAGTAGCTGAAGAAGAGGGGTTTATTACTGACTTTTCTGAAGGAAATCCAAAATCTTTTATTGTAACTGATGAGACAATTTATTATTCTATGATATCATCTAGTACATTAAGCAAAAGAGTAAATTTTGCTTATAATCTAAACCGTGATGAGTAAGGTCACGGTTTAATAAGTTTAATATGGAGGTTTTATATTTATGGGAAAAGAGATAAATTATGATGCAGAGCAGATACAAGTATTAGAGGGTCTTGAGGCTGTTCGTAAACGTCCAGGAATGTATATTGGTAGTACTAGTCTTAAAGGATTACATCATTTAGTTTATGAAATTGTGGATAATAGTATAGATGAGGCTCTAGCAGGATATTGTAATCAGATTATAGTTAAAATTCAAAAAGATGATATTATAACAGTCGAAGATAATGGAAGGGGTATTCCTGTATCTATCCATCCTAAAATGAATCGACCAGCTGTAGAAGTTGTAATGACTATATTGCATGCTGGTGGTAAATTTGGTGGCGAGGGATATAAAGTATCTGGGGGACTACATGGAGTAGGTGTTTCAGTAGTAAATGCTTTATCAGAGTGGTTAGAAGTAGAGATTAAAAGAAATGGAAAGGTTTATTATCAAAGGTATCATAGAGGTATTCCCCAAGCAGATTTAGAAGTAATTGGAGAGACTGATGAAACAGGAACTAAGATTGCTTTTAAAGCAGATTCTGAAATTTTTGAAGAGATCAAATATAAGTATAGTGTTTTGAGTCAACGCTTAAAAGAGTTAGCTTATTTAAATCGTGGTATTAATATAAATATAATTGATGAAAGAAAAGAAGAGAAAGTAGAGGATAGCTTTGAGTTTGAAGGTGGGATAATTTCTTTTGTTGAAGAGATTAACAATCGTCAAGATCCAATTCATGATGAAGTAATCTATTTTGAAGCTGAAAGTGATGAAGCCCATATAGAGATAGCTATGCAATATAATAATGATTATGTTGATAAAATATTCACCTTTGCTAATAATATTAACACCCATGAAGGGGGAACCCATTTAAGTGGATTTAAAAGTGCATTAACTAGAACTGTTAATGACTATGCTAGAAAGAATAATTTACTTAAGGATAAAGATGAGAATTTATCTGGGGATGATATTAGAGAAGGTCTTGTAGCTATAATTAATGTCAAATTATCTGATCCACAATTTGAAGGTCAAACCAAAACTAAATTAGGAAATAGAGAGATTAGAGGGATAGTTGATTCAGTAACCTCGGAAAAATTGAGTACACTTTTAGAAGAAAATCCACAGATAGGTAAAATTGTTGTGGAGAAAGCAGTAACTGCTGCTAGAGCGAGAAAAGCAGCTAAAAAGGCAAGAGAGTTAACTAAACGTAAAAGTGCATTATCTAGTACTTCATTACCAGGTAAATTGGCTGATTGCTCTTCTAAAGATCCTGAAGAATGTGAAATTTATATTGTTGAGGGTGATTCTGCAGGTGGTTCAGCTAAGCAGGGACGTGATAGAGAATTTCAAGCTATTTTACCTCTGAAAGGTAAGATATTGAATGTTGAGAAGGCTAGATTAAATAAGATTTTAAGTAATGATGAGATTAGAGCATTGATTACAGCCTTTGGAACAGGTATTTCTGATGATTTTGATTTAAGTAAAGCTCGCTATAAAAAGATTATCATTATGACCGATGCCGATGTTGATGGTGCTCATATTACAACCTTATTATTAACTTTCTTCTATCGGTATATGAGGCCTCTAATTGATGAAGGAAATGTCTACATAGCACAGCCACCTTTATATAAAATAACTAAGGGTAGAGGAGAATATTATGTTTATAATGATCGCCAATTAAAAAAATTATTAGAAGAGATTGGCGATAGCGGTATCTCGTTACAAAGATATAAAGGTTTAGGAGAGATGAATCCAGAGCAGTTATGGGATACTACAATGGACCCTGAAAATAGAACATTAAAACAGGTACAAATTAGTGATGCTATTATTGCTGATGAAGTATTTACAACTCTAATGGGGGATAAAGTTCAACCAAGAAGAGAATTTATTCAAAACCATGCTAAAGAAGTCAAGAATTTAGATATTTAGGGGGATATTTATGATAGAATTTGATAGTGAACGGATAAAACCAGTAGATATTGAAGATGAAATGCAAGAAGCCTATATTGATTATGCGATGAGTGTAATTGTTGCTAGAGCTTTACCAGATGTTCGTGATGGTTTAAAACCAGTTCATCGTCGTATTTTATATGCAATGCATGATTTAGGTATGAAACCTTCAAAATCTCATAAAAAATCTGCTAGAATTGTTGGAGAGGTACTAGGTAAGTATCATCCTCATGGTGATAGTGCTGTTTATGATACAATGGTACGGATGGCCCAAGATTTTTCTTACAGATATCAATTGGTTGATGGTCATGGTAACTTTGGCTCTATCGATGGTGATTCTGCTGCAGCCATGCGTTATACTGAAGCACGAATGGCTCAAATAACAACAGAATTATTATCTGATATCCACAAGAATACTGTGGATTTTGTGGATAACTTTGACGGAAGCTTGAAGGAACCAGATGTTTTACCTTCTAAAATACCTAATCTGTTGATAAATGGGACTTCAGGAATTGCTGTAGGAATGAGTACTAATATTCCACCCCATAATTTAGGAGAGGTTATTGATGGGGTAATTACTATAATTGAGAACCCTGATATTAAGATTACTGATTTAATGAAGATTATTAAAGGTCCCGATTTTCCAACTGGTGGTATTGTTATGGGACGGAATGCCATTAGAAGGTACTTTGAAACTGGTAGAGGAAAAGTAAAGGTCAGAGGTAAGACAGAGATTGAGGAATTACCTAATGATAAATCTCAAATAATTATAACAGAACTTCCATATCAAGTTAATAAGGCTAGATTAGTTGAAAAGATAGCTAGCTTGGTTAGAGAGGATAAAGTAGAAGGTATATCTGACTTGCGTGATGAGTCTGACCGGCGAGGTATGAGAGTCGTTATTGAATTAAAAAGAGGAGTAAACCCTAAAATCACTCTAAATCAATTATATAAACACACTAGACTAAAGGTTACCTTTGGTACTATTATGCTAGCTCTAGTAGATGGAGAGCCTAAAGTGCTAGGGATTAAGGATGTATTAAAGCACTATGTGGAGCATCAAAAGGAAGTAGTTACTAGAAGAACACAATATGATTTAGATAAGGCAGAAGCAAGAGCACACATTCTAGAAGGTTTTAGAATTGCTTTAGATAACATTGATAGAATTATTAAAATTGTTCGTTCTGCTGATGATACTGTTGAAGCACAAGAGAACTTAATAAGTGAATTTTCTTTCTCTGAAAAACAGGCAAAGTCTATCTTAGACATGAGGTTACATCGCTTAACTAATTTAGAGAGGGGTAAGATCGAGGAAGAATATAAAGGTCTTCAAGAAAGAATAGAGTATTTCCTATCAATTTTATCTGATGATTTAAAATTATTAGCAATTATTAAAGAAGAATTATTAGAACTGAAAGATAAGTATAGTGATGAACGTCGGACTGAAATTAGTGATGAAATAATTGATATAGATACAGAGGATTTAATTCCAGAAGAGGATATAATAATCACTTTAACTAATGATGGATATATAAAACAACTTCCTTTAGATACTTATCGTAATCAACGGCGTGGAGGAAAAGGTATCATTGGTATTAAGACAAAAGAAGATGATATAGTACAAGATATTTATACTACTTCAACCCATGATTATATATTATTTTTTACCGATAAAGGTCGTGTTTATCGACTTAAGGGCTACCAGATTCCATCAGCAGGTAGACAATCACGAGGAACAGCGATTGTTAATCTCTTAGATATAGAGGCTGATGAGAAAATTACTACGGTTATTACTATTTCAGAATTTGAAGAAGATAGTTATTTATTTATGGCTACCAAAAATGGAATAGTTAAAAAGACAAATCTAGAGGACTATAATACAAATTACACTGGATTAATTGCCTTAAACTTAGATGAAGACGATGAATTAATTGATGTGAAGTTGACTGATGGTAATTCTGATATTATTCTTGGAACTAAAAAGGGAATTGCTATACGCTTCTCAGAAGATAATGTTAGAAGTATTGGACGAACTGCCCGCGGTGTTAAAGGAATTGATCTAGATGAAGATGATAAGGTAGTAGGTATGGATGTTGTAGATGAAGCTAAAGAGTTATTAGTTATTACTAATAACGGTTATGGTAAGAGAACACCTCTTAAGAAATATCGAAGTCAAAGTAGAGGTGGAAAAGGACTAATTACCCTAAATAGAACTGAAAATAATGGAGATTTAATTGATATTAAAGTTGTTACTGAAGATGACGAGATTATGATAATTACTGCTGAAGGAATTTTATTAAGAACTTCTGTTGCAGAAATTTCATCTATGGGACGTAATACCCAAGGTGTTAGAGTTATGAAGTTAAATGAAGGTGATGAAGTTGTATCTATTGGTTATATAAATACTAATGAAGATATTGAAGAAGCTGAAGAAGTTGAAGAAGCTGAAGAAGTTGAAGAAGTTGAAGAAGTTGAAGAAGTTGAAGAAGTTGAAGAAGTTGAAGAAGTTGAAGAAGTTGAAGAAGTTGAAGAATAAAAACAGGTGGGGCATGCCCCACCTGTTTTTATTCTTCTTTAGGTAATTGACCCCAACGCTCTTCTAAAGTTTCAATATTGTATTTGTCAATTAATTTAACAGGAGAAATTATTAACTTAATATTATCTTCTCCATTCTTTATTGTCCGATCCCAATTCCAATCTATTCCTCTTACAATAAAGGATGCCACCATCAATGCTTTTTTGCCCATAGTATAGGGCATCTTATCTACAGTTGCATCTAATTCCCCCTTAGCTACAGCTGTGGAGGCTTCTTTACTTGCATCTGATCCAACCACAACTATTTTTCCCTTCATATTATGTTCTTCTATTGCATCTATAGCTCCTAAAGCTAATTTATCATTATTAGCTAAAATACCATCAATTTTTTTATTGGATTTTAAAATTTCATTTATACTTGCTTTAGCCAATTTTCTTGACCAATTATGATGAAATTTTTCTTTAATTATTTTAATATCCTTATTCTTTTTTAATTCACTTTTATTTCCTATTGTAATATTATCAGTGACATTTGTATTTTTATCACCTTTTAAGATGATAATATTCCCCTTTTTATCTATTTGATCAAGTAGGTAACGGGCTTGTAGTTGACCAACTTTAAAGTTATCAGCACTAATATAAGCATCAACTTTTGATTTTTTCGGTAATCTGTCTAGAGCTACTACAGGAATATTATTTTTATTTATTAATTCAAGTAATTTTTCTCCTTGTTCATCGGTTCTAACAGCATGAACAATAATTATATCTACTTTCTGTTCAATTAGAGATTTAATATCTTCTTCTTGCTGTCTAATATCATTATTTGCATCTTTCCAAATAACATCTGCATTTACTTTTGTTTTATTCTTCATAATTGCTTCTTGCATAACCTTATATACATCTTCTTTCATATTACCCATACTAACTCCTATTACTATCGGGTTTTTAGATTTGCTAGGAATTGTAAAAGGATTTATTTTTTCTGCACTGAATTGGCAACCTCCTATTACTAAGATGAAGAATATTAAAATTATTATTTTACTTTTTTTATTCACAATAATCCCCACTTTGCTATGATTAATATTTTAAATTATAATTGTAAAGATTAATTATATTAATATATCATACGCGTTAACTTAAGCCGAATTTTGACAATTAGTCAATGGAATAGTATATTCCATCAATCTGTCTAAAGTTGTTTTTCGCTTACGTTTCTCATATAAAATATCTTTTGCAATTCTCTCGAAGAGAAGAATAAGTCCCTTGATATTAGGA
>Ga0163226_1000151_pt1 | contig 13500 bp, 14 predicted proteins | sample MSEWel2016_07_13_2_FD_113144 | JGI IMG/M metagenome (GOLD analysis project Ga0163226, IMG submission 113144) | Subsurface microbial communities from deep shales in West Virginia, USA - MSEEL Well Study Marcellus 5H_2016_07_13 ...
CTCTAACTCTCTCCTACCTTAGGAGAGAGGACTAAAGCATCTTTTATTCCCCTCTCCTGATAGGAGGAGAGGGGCTAGGGGTGAGGTTGGTTTTATATTACATTCTAAAGTTGTTTATCTATATAGTTATTCAACTTTAGAGTGGAATTTAAAAATGTTATTATAGAGAGATAGTGCGACACTTTTACTTCAGTGTACAGTTAACAGTTAAGTTCAAAAGCACTGAATCCCTTTAAAGTATAAGGTTTTGTCTTTTTACTGTAAACTGTCCACTGTCAACCGTCAACTCTAAGGAAGTGTCGCAATCTACCCATTAACTTTCACTTTAGAGTTATTTATTTATACTATGGAATGTCGATAAAACTCAAAATATGCTCTTTTAAAAGACTGTATTCTCTATAATCTTATTAATAAACTTAAAAACAATCTATTATAGACAATTTATGAATTATTAATAGGTGTTTTCTTTTATAAAGAACTAATGTTAGCAATAAATTTATCTGCTGATAAAGTAGAGTATTTAAGCATATATAGAATATCGCAATTGAATTTCTAAAATATAAGAGATTATAAGGAGGACAAATTATGTTGGAGATTTTAAAACAAGGTGGGGCAACAATTATACCTTTACTATTCTGTTCAGTAGTGAGCTTAGCGGTTACTTTAGAGCGGTTAATCTATTTAAAGAAGGCTAAAGGTAATAATTTCAAGTTATTGGAGACAGTGAGACTAAAGTTGACTAAAGGTAAAATTGGTGAAGTCAAAAAGATTGCAATGAATGCAAAAGGGCCGATAGCTGGAATGTTGGAAGAGGGAATTAAATATTATGGTCAAGGTAAAGAAGAGTTAAGAAGCAACTTGGAGTTGATTGGGCAAAATGAGATTAAAAAATTAGAAAAAAGATTAGGAGTACTTGATTTAATTGCGACAATATCTCCTTTACTAGGATTGTTGGGGACAGTATTGGGGATAATTGATAGTTTTAATATTTTAGCCGGTGCTCAAGGGATGGCAACACCAGCAGCTTTAAGTTCTGGAATCTCTGAAGCCTTAATCAGTACAGCGGTAGGTTTAGTTGTAGCTATTCCTACAATGTTAATTTATACTTATCTGTTAGGCTTAGTACAGGATAGAATTGAGGATATCAACTATTGGTTTGTAGATTTAGTTGAAGCTTTAAGCCAAGGTGATAATAATGTTCAAATCTAATTTAAAGAAGAGGCCTAACATTCAAATCTTACCAATGATTGATGTTATCTTCTTTTTGCTAGTCTTTTTTATGCTATTTACAACTTTTAAGACTACTCCAACTGGATTGGAGATTAATTTACCTAAGGCTAAAACGGTTACTCAGCAGAAGGAAGATACTAAATTAACTTTAAATATTGCTGAAAATGGTGAGGTTTATTTAGATGGAGATCTTGTTGATAGTCAGCTCCTTGAATTTGAAGTATCCAAAATCATTAAAGAGTCACCTGATGCTGTTTTTATTATCAAGGCTGATAAAGAAGTAAAATATGAGAATATTATTAATGTCATGGATACAGTTCGTAATGCTGGTGGCTATAGATTGGCGCTGGCAGCCAATAAAGAGAAATTGGATTAGGTGATAATTATGGCATATAAGAAGAAACGACAAGGAGAATTTCCTAGGTTTTTTATTATCTCTATTATTATTCATGGAGTTTTGTTGTACATGCTATCTTTTATCAATCCAGGTGTTCAACCTGCTTTTCAAAGTGATCCCATGAATTATACAAGTCAGTTAGACTTACTATATTTAGAAGATGTAGTTGCTGAAAATCAAGAACTATCTCAGCAATATCAAGAAGATAGTAAGTCAGAAAAGAAGGAACTATTAGAGGAGTTAGAGAAGAAGAAAGAGGAGAAAAGACCTCAAGTAGAAGACACTACTGAAGATACAAGAGAGGTTAAAGATCTAGCAGAAGATGTAGAGGTTGAAAAGGTAATAGAAGAAACGCCTGAAGTAAAAGAGGTGGCTCAAGTAGCAGAGGACATTGAAGAAGAGTCTAATATAAAAGGGCAGATAGACCAAGATAGTGAAGAGAAAGCTGAAAGTCCAAAGGCAGAAGAGAACAATGAAGTTGTAGTAGAGGATAATGCTAAGGAAGATATAATAGAGGAAGTAGAAGAAGTTGTTAAAGAGCCTATTAAAGAGCCTGCCAAAGAAGCTACTTTGGAGGTTAAAGAAGAGGTAGATGAGGTAATAACTAGTCAGACTAGTACTGAAGAGATTAAAGTTGCTCAAAAAGAGGTTGATAAAAAAGAGGAAGTTGCAGCTAAGAAAGAGACTGTGACAGAGGCTAGAACTGATAAAGCTGTGAAGAATGAAGAGGTTAACGAAGAAAGTACTAAAGAGATTAACCAAGACAATACTAATCAGAGTGAAGGTCAACCAAAAGAGGTCAAAGAAGAAGCTAAAGTAGAACCACCACCACCGCCTAAGCCTAAAGATATGGTCATTAGTCAGCCAAAACTCAGTTATCCTAAAAATGCACAAAATACAGAGATAGAGGGTGATGTGAAGTTATTGGTGAAGGTTAAGGCTAGTGGAAAGATTGATCAGATAGAGGTTGTTGAAGCTTCTTCACATAAGCAATTAAATAGTTATGCTAAAAGAGCAGTTCAGTATGGGTGGAAATTTAAGGTTGATAAATCCGATTATGAAGTGATGCTAGTAGTTCACTTCCGTTATAATAATGAAGAACCAGTTAGTATTGAATATCTGGATTTATCCTTTGATTAGAAATGAGGTGTTAGAGGATGAAGAGAAAATTAGGGATGATTCTAATACTACTATTAGCACTAATATCCTCTAAGGTTAGTGCTAAGGTAGATCAATATGGCAATTTACAGTTGAAGAATGACTATATCTCTGTGATTGTCAATCAAAATGAATTTAATAAAGGTAGATTTGCTGTTGATATTACAGGAGGAGATCCAATTAGAAGTGGTGATGATGGTAAACCGTTACTTTATGGTCATCCTCATCCTTGGACCTCTTATACTACCTTTAGAATAGATAATAAAAACTATATTTTTGGTGGTAAGACTGATAAAAGGGCTGGTCGCAATGGAGAGTATGGTGAGTTGCTTCAAGAGCCTACCCTAGATAAGAATAGAATTATCACCAAATATAGATTTAATAAGATAGTTGTTAGTCAAATTTTAAATTTTGTTAAGAGTAGTACTACAGGTTTGCCTGATACTTTACAGATAACCTATCGGGTGACAAATGAAGATGAAGTAGAGCACCAAATAGGTACCAGAATTATGATTGATACTATGTTAGGTGAAAATGATGGTGCGCCCTTTAGAATTACAAATCAAGCAGTTACTAGTGATAGTCTATTCTTAAAGGAGGAGGTACCAACCTTCTGGCAGGCCTTTGATGAATTAAGAGATCCAAAGGTAACTGCACAGGGAACTATTAAAGGGGCTGGGGTAACTACGCCTGATGAAGTCTATTTTGCTGATTGGGGAAGTTTAGCAGATGGTCCTTGGGATTTTGATTTTAAAGCTGGAGAAGAGTTTTTACGCAAAGGTGAGTTTGAATTGGATAGTGCTATGGCATTATTCTGGCAGGAAAGTACTATTAAGCCAGGAGAAACTAAAACTTATGTAACTAATTATGGCTTAGGAGGTATTACCATTGTACCAGGATTACTCTCCTTAGGGGTTACATCACCAGCACAGGTAGTAATGGACAACCCTAATAAGACTGTAGAAATTGTAGCTTACATTCAGAATACTGCTGAAATTACAGTAAAGGATGTGAAGGTTGAGTTAGTACTTCCAGATAACTTAGAACCTATAGATAATTATAAGGTAAAAGAACTTGGTAATTTGGCACCAGGACAGACTGCACAGGTAATGTGGGAGGTTCGCCCTAGAAGGTTATCACAACAGCAGGTAGAGTATACAGTCAAGGCCACTGCTAAAAATACCGATGATAACCAAGTAAGTAGAGGGCTAAAATTTGTTGGACCACCTAAATTATCGTTAAAATTACAGGCACCTAAGCAGATGGAAGCAGAAGATGATTCCTTAATAAAAGATAGCTTTTATATAAAAGCTCAGATATCCAATTATGGAGCATCGACAGCTTATGGAATAGAAGGCTATTTAGCTCTACCACCTGGCCTAACTTTAAGCAAAGGTGATAAAGAGGAGAAGTTTATAGGATTTTTAGAACCTAATGAAAATATTGAATTATTCTGGAAGGTCAAACCTTTAGCTCTAGTTGATGGCAAATTGCCTTATTCAATAGAGTTAAGTAGTAGTAATGCTCTTAGTGAAATAGCTAAAAATAATATCCTGATTCCCAGTTTAAAACCCAAAGCAAAGATAGAGATTGCACCTAAAAAGGGTGGTTATCAAGTAGGTGATTATTTAACTGCTGAAATAAGATTGAAGAATATAGCAGACTTTTATCAATTAAAGACCAATATTAGCTATAATAATAAGGTCTTAGAGGCTATTTATGTATCTCGTGGTAATCTCTTTATTAATAATGGTAAGTTATTGAGTTGGGATCTACCTGTGGTTTCCCAACATGAGGGGCTAATTAAAGGAATCTCTGCTTCTTTGGATAATGAACAGGATATAGAAGATGGTTTAGTAGCCAAACTCCATTTTAGAATTAAGGCTTTAGGAAGTTTTGATTTATCTTTTGAAGATTTTCTAGCTTATGATAAGAATAATAAGCAACTAAAACTGGAGAAGGTTAACAATTTACTTAATATTAGGAGGAATTAATATGAAAGTAAGAAATAGTTTTATTAGTTTTATGCTTGTCTTCATTTTTGTAGCTACAGCTACACTTCCGGCTTTTGCTGATACTAAAATTGATGATATCTCGAGTAGCCATTGGGCTTATAAGAGTGTCAAAGAGCTAGTAGAGAAGGGATATATGTCTTTATATGAAGATAATAAATTTAAAGGTGAGAATAAGGTGAGTCGTTATGAACTTGCGAAGGTTATTGCTAAGATTTTAAATAATATTGAGCAAGGTAAAGTAGTACCAGAGAAAGGTGATGTATTGACATTAAAGAACTTGGCTTCAGAGTTTCGTTCTGAGTTGGTAGAGGTTATCAGTCAGAATGAAGATTTAAAGGGTGAGGTTAAAGAACTTGATAAAGAGCAGAAAGTTCTTAAAGAAGATGTAGTCAATACAAATTATAGAATCAATCAATTGCAACAAGAAGTTGCTAAGATACTAAAGAATTTAAAAGAAGAGGCTGAAAGAACTAAAAAATTAGAAGAGAAATTAAGCTCTTTAGAGAAGGATAATCAAGCTTTACAGAAACGATTAACTAAGTTAGAAGAGGGCTCAGGAACTCAGCAAGAGATTAATAAATTAAAGAAGAATATTTATTGGTTGACTGGTGGTTTAATTATTTCTTTATTATTGTCAGCTAGTAACTAGAAGGTGGGGATAAAATGGAGAGAAAGAGTAGAACTATTTCAATTATTGCTTTTACTTTGGTATTTCTATTAATAATGCCTTGCCTTGCTTCTCTTTTTGCCCCTTTTTCATATCAGGCATATGCAGCAGAGGTGGCAAAAGAAGATGCTTATAAAGGTTTAGCTTTTACAATAGTATTAATCTATGCTTTTAACAAATTGTTTGGCGATGGTCAAAGTGCAGAAGGGTCAAGCTGGAGTGGGCATAGAAGTAGAGAGAGTATGAGTTATACTAAAGATGAACTGACTTGGTTAGCAAGGGCAGTTCATGCTGAAGCTAGGGGAGAACCCTTTGAGGGTCAAGTAGCTGTAGCATCAGTTATTCTCAATCGAGTAATTAGTAATAAATTTCCTAATACAATTTATAGTGTGATTCATCAAAAGAAGCAGTTTAGCTCTGTAGATGATGGACAGATCTATCTGCCGCCTAATGAATCATCATATAATGCAGCTAAAGAGGCTTTTAGAGGAAGTGACCCAACAGAGGGTGCTCTTTACTTCTATAATCCCATAACTGCTAATCCAGTAGGAAGGGCTTGGCTAGAAACTAGGGAGAAGACAGTTCAAATTGGTAGCCATGTCTTTGCTAGGTAGAATTGAATATTGATATTAAAATAAGTCTCGGGAATTCCCGAGACTTATTTTTCTTTAAAGAGGAGTGTTAAGAATATATAATTTGAAATTAGGTATTATTGGGATATTGCGACACTTTTAGGAATCAGGAGTCAGGAACCAGTTATCAGCAAAACAGATTGATTCCAGATTCCAGATTCCTGACACGAAAGTGTCGCACTACTACATAACGACATATTTAGAGTTTTTCTACAGGCGAATCCAATAATAGAAGCTATGAATAAAGGGGAAAATAAATTAAAGTAGAATTAATTTACAAACAACAAAGCTAAATTTATTCAATAATTGACTAAGGTTAATTGATTTTTACAAAATGTTATTGACACTTAGAAGGATATATGTTATATTTTAATAAATCATCACTTTAACGTAATAAAGTAATTGAGGAGGGGTTCTTTTGACATTGATTAAATTACAGAGACCAGAGGGAACTAGAGATTATTTGCCAGAAGTAGCAGAGAAGAAGAGATACATAGAGGATAAATTGCATAATCTATTTAAAGGTTGGGGGTATGAGGAGATTATTACACCTACCTTTGAATTTTATGATATACTATCGGCTGGAACAGAAGGATTGCAGACTAAGATGTATAAGTTCTTTGATCGCAAAGGTCAAATTTTGGCTTTAAGACCTGAGATGACCGCATCTATTGCTAGGGTAGCAGCCACTAAATTAAAGGACAGTCCTTTGCCTTTACGCTTATCCTACCAGAGTAATGTCTTTCGTTATACTAGTCCAAGGGCAGGACAATATCGTGAATTCTATCAAGCAGGTATAGAGCTGTTGGGAGTAGGAAGTCCAATGGGTGATGCTGAAGTGATTGCTATGGCAGCTAAAGCAATTGAACAATCGGGGCTTAAGAACTTTAAGATTGATATTGGTGATGTAGACTATTTTACTGGGATTATGAAAGCAGCAAAGTTAGAAGAAGAAAAGCAGAATGCAATCCGTCAAGCTTTATCGCAAAGAAATGTAGTAGAATTAGAGGCACTACTAATTAGTACAGAATTGACTGAAAAACAGAAAGAGGCCATTTTATCAGCTCAAGAGTTGCGGGGTGGGATAGAGATTATTGAAAAGGCTAAAGATTTAGTAGATAATCAAGAATCATTGGAGTCGTTGATTAATCTAGAGGAAGTGTATCGTAATTTAGAGTTGTTAGGTGTTAGTGACTATATTTGTATAGACCTTAGTGTAGTTCGAAATTTTAATTATTATACAGGAATCGTCTTTGAAGGATATACTAAGGATTTAGGTTATACTATTTGTGGTGGAGGACGTTATGATAAGCTGGTAAGTAAATTTGCTTATTCAGTACCTGCTACTGGCTTTGCAATAGGTATCGACCGGTTATTATTATCTTTAGAGAAGCAAAATTATAACTTCCCTCTTAATAAGGAGAAGGTTTTGCTGTTGATAGACCCTGCTTATAAAAAAGAAGGTTTTGCTCTGGCAGAAGAATTGAGAGGAAGAGGTAAGCAGGTAGAGATTGAGATATTTGCTAGAGAATTAGTAGAAGTTATAGAGTATACAGCCAGTAAAGGCTTAGAATTAAAGGTAGTAGGAGAAGAATTAGAGGCTAAAGTTAAGACTTTAGTAGATGGAGAGGAGTAGAGGTATGAATAAATTAACTATTGCTTTACCAAAAGGGAGATTATTTAAGTCGGTAGTTGAGATTTTACAAGAAGCTGGAATTGTAAATCGAGACCTTGATGATGATTCACGAAAGTTGGTCTTGACTGATGAAGCTAATAATATTGATATTATCTTATCTAAGGCGGTAGATGTGCAGACTTATGTTGAAAATGGAGTAGCTGATATCGGGGTAGCAGGAAAGGATGTACTCTTAGAAGCAGGAGCAAAGGTCTGTGAGGTATTAGATTTAGGCTTAGGTTATTGTAGATTGGTTGTAGCTTTACCTGAAGATAAAGGTATTACTAACTTAAGTCAATTAGCACCTACAGGACGAGTGGCTACTAAGTATGTCAATGTAGCTCAGCAATACTTTGATCAGAATGGAATTCAGATAGAAGTAGTTAAGTTAAATGGTTCTATAGAGCTAGCGCCTATCATCGGCTTATCAGATATGATAGTTGATATCACATCTACTGGAACGACTTTAAAGGAGAATAATCTGATTGAGATTGCTGAAATAGCAGAATCTTCGGCACGATTGATTGTTAATCAAGTCAGTTATAAAGCAGAGTATAAAAGAATTCGAGATATAATTGAAAAGATGAAAAAGGTGATTAGTGGAAGTGTGAGTGCGTAACGTTCAGAACTTTTTTTATATTTTAAATTGTTTCTAATCTGTTCACACTAATCACTCACACAGACACTGAACTTAAAGAGGGAGGATTAAAGATGTTAAAGATATTAAAGACTACTGAAACAGGGATAGAGAAAGAGCTAGATAAAGTATTAAACCGGTCATCCTTTGACAATGAAGCTCAGGTAGAGGCTGTGGCTGAGATTTGGGATAATGTCAAAACTAAAGGAGACCAAGCTATCTTTGAGTATACAGCTCGCTTTGATCAGGTAGACTTAAAAGATAAGGGGTTAGAAGTACAAGCAGAGGAGATTGAAGAGGCTTACAAGCAAGTTGATGATGAATTTTTAAAGGCAATTAGAGTTTCTATTAAGAATGTAAGTGAATTTCACAGCAAACAGCTGCAAGAAAGCTGGATGGATATCAAAGAGGATGGTGTAATTTTAGGTCAGAAGTTTGAGCCTTTAGAGAAGGTAGGGATTTATGTACCAGGCGGTAGTGCTCCCTTAGTATCTTCGGTAGTAATGAATGGTGCTCCAGCCAAGGTAGCAGGGGTTAAGGAGATAATTATGGTGACTCCACCTTCTAAAGATGGAGGGATTAATCCATATACTTTAGTAACAGCAGCAGAGGTTGGAGTCGATAAGATTTATAAGGTTGGGGGTGCTCAAGCAGTAGCAGGTTTGGCTTTAGGTACTGAGACCATGACTAAGGTTGATAAGATAGTAGGACCGGGTAATATCTATGTTACTTTGGCTAAGAAGATGGCCTTTGGTTATGTAGATATCGATATGTTAGCAGGACCAAGTGAAGTCTTGGTATTGGCTGATGAGAGTGCTAATCCACGTTTTGTAGCAGCAGATCTATTATCACAGGCAGAGCATGATCCAATAGCTTCAAGTATCTTAGTAACAACTTCTTTGGAATTAGCTAAGGAAGTTAAGCTAGAGCTAGAGAAGCAGTTAGCTAAGTTGTCTCGGCAGGATATCTGTAAAGAGTCCTTAGCAAACTATGGTGCTATCTTAGTAGCTCAAGATTTAGAGGAAGCGATTGACTTGACTAACCGCTTTGCTCCAGAGCACTTGGAGGTTAAGGTTGATGATCCTTTTGCAATCTTAGGTAAAATAAAGAATGCTGGGGCAATTTTTATGGGAGAGTATGCTGCTGAACCGATTGGTGATTATATTGCTGGACCTAACCATGTCTTACCAACGGGAGGCTCAGCTAGATTCTATTCTCCACTGAATATAGATGACTTTAGAAAGAAATCAAGTATTATCTTCTATACCAAAGCAGGTTTGGAGAAGGTTAAAGATGATGCGGTTAGAATAGCTGAGGTAGAAGGGTTAGATGCCCATGCTAATAGTATTAAGGTAAGGTTTGAAAATTAAGTGTGAGTGTCAGTGTGGGTGTGATATAAATAACACATTGTAATATTATAGTTCTTTTGTGGCTATTTTAAATTCACTCACACTCCCACTCCCACTCACTACTCACACTAATTAAGAGGAGGTTTGAAATGAGAATAGCAGATATTAAGCGAGAGACCAGTGAAACAGAGATCTCTTTAAAGATAAATTTAGATGGTAGTGGAAACTCTAATATTGATACCCCTGTTCCTTTTTTAAATCACATGCTAGACTTATTTACTAGACATGGTCTTTTTGATTTGGAATTGGAGGCTAAGGGTGATGTTGAGATAGATGACCACCATACTGTAGAGGATATTGGAATTGTGCTGGGGCAGGCTATCAAAGAAGCCATTGGAGATAAGGTGGGAATTAATCGCTATGGGAGTGAGTTTGTTCCAATGGATGATGCTCTAGTGCATATAGCCTTGGACTTAAGTGGGAGGTATTATTTAAGTTGCGAGGTAGATGGACTAAAGGATAAGGTGGGAGAGTTTGATACAGAGCTAGTAGAGGAGTTCTTTAGAGCAGTAGCCTTTAATTTGGGTCTTAATCTACATATTAGAAAGCTAGCAGGTTATAACACTCACCACATTATTGAGGGTATCTTTAAAGCCTTTGGCAGATCATTATCGAAGGCTGTAGCTATTAATGAGAGGATTACAGGGGTAATGTCAACGAAAGGGAAACTTGAGTGAGTTGACAGTGTACGGTATACAGTGTACAGTTAAGTTCGAAATCATTTAAGATCTTATTAGTTTCTATGCTTTTAAATATGTTAACTGTACACTATCAACTGTCAACTGTAAACTTAATAAGCGAGGTGATAAAATGATTGCAATCATAGACTATGGGATGGGTAATTTAAGAAGTGTACAAAAGAGCTTTGAAAAGGTTGGCTATCAAGCAAAAATAACTAATAAAAAAGAACAGTTACTTGATGCAGATGGAGTTGTGCTACCTGGAGTAGGTGCCTTTAAGGATGCGATTGAGAACCTGCAAGAGTTGGATTTGATAGATACGATTTATCAAGTAGTTGAGGAAGGAAAGCCTTTTTTAGGTATTTGCTTAGGCTTTCAATTACTATTTAGTGAGAGTGAAGAGTTTGGTCATACTAAAGGCTTAGATATCATTTCAGGCTCAGTTAAGAAGTTTCCTAGTAATTTAGGTCTTAAGATACCTCATATGGGTTGGAACCAATTAAATCTCAAGCAGGATAATAGAATTTATGATGGATTAGTTGATGGAGAGTTCCAATATTTTGTACATTCCTATTATGTTGAAACAGAGAATGAGGATGTAGTAGGTGCTACAAGTGATTATGGGATTGAGTTTGTAGCTAGTATTGCTAAGGATAATGTCTATGGTGCTCAATTCCATCCAGAAAAGAGTAGTGATAAGGGCTTACAGATTCTTAAGAATTTTGGGAAGATAGTAGAGGAGGTAGAGTAAGTGGAAGTTATACCAGCAATAGATATTCGTAATGGAAATTGTGTCCGTTTATATAAAGGTGATTTTGAACAAGAGACTGTGTATGGTGATCCAATTGAGATGGCTAGATTATGGGCAAGCAAAGGGGCTAGTCGTTTACATATAGTTGATTTAGATGGGGCTTTAGATGGTAAGCCTACTAATTTAGAGTTAATCTCTAAAATCGTTAAAGAGGTAGAGATTCCAGTGCAAGTTGGTGGTGGAATCAGAACTATGGAGATTATCAATAATTACTTATCAGTTGGAGTAGATAGAGTAATTATTGGGACAGCTGCGATTGAGAAACCAGAGTTAGTTATGGAGGGAATTAAAGAGTTTGGTGCCAAGAGAATTGTAGTAGGAATTGATGCTAAGAATAATTATGTAGCCACTGCAGGTTGGTTAGAAACTTCTGATACTACTATTATTGATTTAGGTAAAGCCATGAAGGCTAAAGGTGTAGAATGGGTAGTTTTTACTGATATCAGCAAAGATGGTACTTTAACAGGACCAAATATTGAGAGTACTCAAAGCTTAGCAAAAGAGACAGGGTTAAAAGTTATCGCCTCTGGAGGGGTATCTAAATTAGAGGATATCAAGAAATTAAAGAAGATAGAAGGCGATGGAGTAGTAGGTGTGATTACAGGAAAAGCAATCTATACCGATAGTCTAGATTTAGAAGAAGCAATTAAGATAAGTGGTTAGGAGTGATTTTATGTTAGCAAAGCGGATTATCCCTTGCCTTGATGTAGATAAAGGAAGAGTAGTTAAAGGTGTTAATTTTGTCGATATTCGTGATGCAGGAGACCCTGTAGAGTTGGCTGCTTTTTATGATCAAGAAGGTGCAGATGAGTTAGTATTTTTAGATATTACAGCCTCTAGTGATAAGCGTAAGACGATGGTTGATGTAGTTAAACGGACTGCTGAGAAGGTATTTATTCCTTTTACTATCGGTGGAGGGATTAGAACTACTGAAGATATGAGAGAACTATTAAAGGCAGGAGCAGATAAGATATCGATCAATTCCGCAGCAGTAAATAATCCTGAGTTGATTAGAGAAGGTGCTCAAAAGTTTGGGAGTCAATGTATAGTTGTAGCTATAGATGCAAAACAGAAAGGTGATTCTTGGGAGGTCTTTGTTCATGGTGGAAGAACAGGGACAGGGATTGATGTAGTTGATTGGGCTAAAAAGATAGAAGAATTAGGTGGAGGAGAGATTCTCTTAACTAGTATGGATGGTGATGGTACTAAAGACGGCTATGATAATCGGCTAAATAAGGCAGTATCAGAGGCTGTAAATATTCCAGTTATCGCTTCAGGAGGAGCAGGAAATTTGGAACACATTAAAGAAGCCTTTACTATAGGTAAGGCTGATGCAGCCTTAGCAGCCTCTATCTTCCATTTTAAAGAGTATACAATTGAAGAGACTAAACAATATTTAAAGAAAGAGGGGGTTAATGTTAGATGTCTATCAAAAATTTAAAGTTTGACGATAAGGGATTGATTCCTGCTATCATCCAAGATGCAGAGACAAAAGAGGTCTTGATGATGGCTTATATGAATGAGGAGTCTTTGAAGAATACAATTAGAACAGGAAGAACCTGTTTTTGGAGTAGAAGTCGCCAAAAGCTATGGTGGAAAGGTGAAACCTCAGGGCATATTCAAGAGGTTGTAGAGATAGATTATGATTGTGATGGTGATACTTTGCTCTTAAAGGTTAAACAGACTGGAGGAGCTTGTCATACAGGTCATAAATCTTGCTTTTATCGTGGGATTAAGCGGGAGAAAGAAGCAGAGAAGGTATTTGACCCTAAGGAGGTTTATAAAAAGTCTTTAGATTCTGATATATTAGATGAATTGTATGAAGTTATTAAAGACAGAAAAGAAAATCCAAAGGAAGGTTCCTATACTTCATCATTATATAAAAAAGGTGAGAATTCATTCCTAAAGAAGATAGGAGAAGAGGCTACAGAGGTAGTAATGGCTGCTAAAGAGAATGATCAAGGTGAGATTATTTATGAAGTAGCTGATTTAGTCTATCATTTAATGGTGATGATGGTCTACTATGGTGTTGATTTAAAAGAGATATATCAAGAGTTGGAAAATAGAAGATAGGAAAAATTCGGTCGGGAATTTTTCCATCACGAAGAGTTCGCAGAACTCGAAGGGAGAAACCTTTGAGCTAAAGTTAAGGATTAAAGAATATAGTTATGAATAAGATGTATAATCAA
>Ga0163226_1000152_pt1 | contig 13484 bp, 11 predicted proteins | sample MSEWel2016_07_13_2_FD_113144 | JGI IMG/M metagenome (GOLD analysis project Ga0163226, IMG submission 113144) | Subsurface microbial communities from deep shales in West Virginia, USA - MSEEL Well Study Marcellus 5H_2016_07_13 ...
AGAATTTTCTTTGTTTTAAATTCGCTATATTCGTTGCTAAATAAGTTGAATTATTGATTTTTAATTAATGAAATTATTTAATTCAATCTATATAGATTAAAAGTGATAAGGGTATTAAGAAATTTTTAGGAATCAGGAATTATTGATCAGTAAAACAGACTGATTTCAGATTCTAAATTTGTGATATGAAATTACTCTGATATTTATCTTTAACACCATTTTTAAATTTGAGTTTAGATATAACAAAGGATTTGAATATAGAGCAAGGAGAATTATTCTCATTATAGAAGATATATTATAAGTATTTCAAGAAATTAGATTCTTAGATATCTATTTGATGGATATAATATAGTTGAGGAGGCGATAAGATGAAAATAGTAGTAATTGGTGGAGTTGCTGCAGGAACTAGTGCGGCAGCTAGGGCCAAACGGATTAATCCTGAAGCTGAGATTTTAATCTTTGAAAGGGATAGTGACATCTCTTATTCTGGTTGTGGACTCCCTTATTATATATCTAATATAGTTGAGAAAAGAGATGGTGTTATTATCTATACACCAGAGAGATTTGAAGCAAAAAAAGGAGCAGAGGTCAAGTCACAGCATTCTGTTGAAGATATATTGGTAGATAGTAAAGAGGTAATAGTTAGGGATATTTTAAGGGATGAAGTTAAGAGGGTAAGCTATGATAAGTTATTAATTGCTACTGGAGCAAGCCCGATTGTGCCTGAGATTAAAGGGATAGACTTAGATAATATCTTTCCTCTAAGAAATGTCCATAATGCTGATAGAATTATCGATCACATCCAAGTAAATAGGCCTAAAAAAGCAGTAGTTATTGGTGGTGGATATATTGGGTTGGAGTTGACTGAGAGTTTATTAGAGCATAATATCGAGGTCAGTGTAGTAGAGAAAGCTCAGCAACTTTTAACCAACTTAGATGCTGATATGGCAGAGATAGTAGCTGAGCATTTAGAGGATAAAGGTGTAGAGGTAATTTTAGGTGATGGAGTTATAGAGTTTCAAGGTGATAAGAGTGTAGAGCAAGTGATCACAGAATCAGGTCAAAAATTAGATTGTGATTTTGTAATTTTAGCTATTGGTGTTAGACCAAATACAGATTTAGCAAAAAGGTCAGGAATTGAACTTGGTGAAACTGGAGCAATCAAGGTTAATTCTAAGATGGAGACCAATATTGCTGATGTCTATGCAGCAGGAGATTGTGTCGAGAGTACTAATTTGATTACAGGGCAGTCTATATGGGTACCGTTAGGTTCTACTGCTAATAAGCATGGTAGGGTAGCAGGTAGTAATTTATGTGGAGTAGAAGATGAATTCAAAGGAATTTTGGCAACCTCAATTACTAAAGTTTGTGATTTAGCTGTTGGATGTACAGGGTTAACTGTTAGAGAGGCAGAAGAGAAGGGATATCAAGTGGTTAGCTCTCTAATTAAAGCAGGTAATCATGCTGGCTATTATCCTGGTTATACTAAGATTAATATCAAGCTAGTTGTAGAACAAGATAGTGGTAGAGTCTTAGGTGGGCAGATAGTTGGTAAAGATGGGGTAGATAAGAGAGTAGATGTCTTAGCTACAGCTATTCATAATGAAATGAAGGCAGCTGAGTTGATTGATCTTGATTTATCCTATGCACCACCTTTTTCTGTACCTAAAGATGGATTAATGATAGCAGGTTTAGTAACTGATAAAAAGAGAAAGTAAGAAGAAGTGGAGAAATTCTCCACTTCTTTTCTTCTTTATAGTCCTAACTCTTTTCTTTTCTTCTCAATATGATCTACATAGATTTGGACTGTCTTTTCAGCATCCATCTCTACTACTACCTTACCTAATCCAAGAGTCTCGGTAGTCTCAGTAAGAGTCTTAACTACTACATCACTACCTGTAATAGAAGGTACTGGAGCAACATGTACTAACCAACCAAGTGCAACAGCAGTACAAGCATCAGCAACGGCCTTCTGTTCAAGGTACTCTGGTGCACCAATAACTAATGGCAGTTTATTAGTATCTACCTCTAAGGTATCAGCAATCTCCTTGGCAGTTTGAGTCATCTTACCGATATCGACACAAGCACCATAACTCAATACAGGTGGAATACCTAACTGTTCACAGACAGCTTTTAATCCATCACCACATTCCTTAGCAGCTTTAGGATCAGTTAATCCTGTATATTCCATTACAGCAGAGGTACATCCACCAGACAGAACTAAGATATTATTCTCAATTAATCCTTTAGTAATCTTAAAGATATTACTTCCACCTTGACCATAGCGAGCAGTAGTACATCCTACAATAGTAGCAATACCTCTGATATTACCATTAGCAATCTGATCAATTAGTGGTTTAAAGTCTCCACCAAGAGCTTCTTTGACCGATTCTGTACTGAATCCAACGGTACAATCAGAAGTATGGGGTGGTATATAAGTTTCTTTATTAGATTGTTTACGTTCTTTAAAGGATTCAATCGCTTTTTCTAAGGCTTTTTCTGCTTGTTCTTTCATCTTCTCTGGAACAAAGTCTAGAGTTTCAGTTCCTTGTAGTTTAATTACAGGATGGGTACTTAATAGTTTGGTACCAAATTTTTTAGCAAAGAGTGGCATAGTTGGCACTGTACAGTTATAGTCGAACATAAACATATCGACTACTCCAGTGGCTAATAGATATTCTTGGCTCAACCATTCTCCTTCTTGACCACCATATCCTTTTTGATTATGAGTACCTTCATAGTTCATCAGCTGTTGTCCTTCACAGACATGACCAAGAATTTGGATACCTTCTGCACCAGCATCTTTGGCCTTTTGTTGCCACTGCTCACTAGAAGCAAGATCAATTGCAACATGAGAGAGTAAGGGCATATGACCATTTGTTACAATGTTAATCATATTCTCATCCAAAAGACCCATATTCTGTTTCTTCTTAGTTATCTCTTGAGTACCCATCAGGATTTCTTGGAGAATATCCAATAGGAATAACCCTTGATATTCATTGGCAACTCCTAAACGAACAGACCTCAATAAGAACTCAATTGGATCAGAGTTGAAGTTGGTCATACACTGAGTTTGAGAGTAAGCAACTTCACTATACCCACCACCTGGGAATAATCCAAGCTCTCTCCATAGCTTTTTGCGTTTAGCGGGAGCAAAGGCCTCTACAGCTTTAGATTCGATATGATATGGACTATGGATATCATCTATAACCCAATTAGCAAAATCTACGGCTATTTCTTCAATAGATTTACTGGAATCGAGTCCTGCCATTTCAGCATACTTTTTCAGCTTTTCAGGGTCACGAATCTTCAATCCGCTTTCAGGATGCTCACCAGCAGCTTTTAAGGTTCTAGCAGCTTGTTGGGCGTGGAAGATGTTGGCTGATGTACCGATAGTAACATGGCGATACATGAAGTTTCTAGCTACCATAGTATGTGCATCAACACCACAGGTTCCACGAGGGGCTTTAGGATGGATACGACAAGGACCATTAGCACACAATTGGCAAGAAAGTCCCTCTACACAGAACTTACATTGAATCGGTTGTTGTTCACTAAAACGGTCAAAGACATTTGTCATCTCTGCTTTATTGACCACTTGATACATCTCTCGCATCGCAGGGTCAATAATAACATTCATTGGATAACCATCTTTACCTTGGTCATCCTTTGCGATATGTTCTCTTTGCCATTTATGTACTTCCTCCATAGACGGGGACTTTTCAAAATTATTATAATCTACTTTTACATTATTGTGAATATCTCCATGGGTTTCAGGGTCATTATAGTCTTTATTTGATAATTGGGAACCAATAGTCTTATCAGCTTGGGATTTACCTTGCATTCTTTTAGCACTTCGTTCATAAGAATTCTTTACATCTTGATCTGACATTAAAAAACCTCCCTTTTTTTGAAAATTTGATTCAAATCACATACTGATAGTATTAATTAAAGTTATAATGAATATACAAAGAAAGAATTATTTTTGAAAAATCAAATTTTAGATAGATGATTATTTAAAGGAGGGATATTGATGAGCAGAAATAAAGTGGAGTTAAAAGAGTTATTGCTAAGATTGAATTCAGGAGAGAATATTGCAGAAGTAAAAGAAGAAGCTAGAGTATTATTAGAGAGAATTAGCCCTAAGGAGTTATCAGAAGCAGAGCAGGAGTTAATTAATGAAGGCTTGCCAGAGACAGAATTACGCCACTTATGTGAAGCACACATTGAAGCAATGGCAGAAGAGCTAACAGCATTAAAAGCAGAAGTAGAAGTTGGTCATCCTTTACAGATTTTAATTGCTGAGCATGATGAGATATTAAAGGTCTTAACTAGATTAGAAGAAGTAAATCGAGCAATTCAGAAGTTAGATAGTTATGATACTAATAACTCTATTTTTGATGAATTAAAGGAGATAGCCGACCTATTACTAGAGACAGAAAATCACCATAAGCGAGAGGAAGAAGCCTTATTTCCAGAGGTAGACCAGACAGGGGTTACAGGACCAACAAGAATTATGAAGATGGAGCATGAAGACCTTTGGCCTAGAAAAGAGAGGATTGACTATTTAGCTCAACATGTGGAAGAGATAGATTTTGATGATTTTAAGGAAGAGCTAAATCAGCAGGCAGAGTATTTGATTTTAACACTAAGGGATCATATCTTTAAAGAGAATCACATTCTATATCCAACAGCTAAAGAGGTAATTCCAGAGGATAGATGGAAAGAGATTAAAAGAAATAGTGATGAGATTGGTTATTGTTCCTTTACACCAATAAGAGTGGATAGGAAAAATTAGATCGGGAATTTTTCCATCACGAAGAGTTCGCAGAACTCGTAGGGAGAAATCTTTGAGCTAAAGTTAAGGATTGAAGAATATAGTTACAAATAAGATGTATAGTCAAAGAATTAAGATAGGAAAAATTAGATCGGGAATTTTTCCATCACGAAGAGTTCGCAGAACTCGTAGGGAGAAATCTTTGAGTTAAAGTTAAGAATTGAAGAATGTAGTTATAAATAAGGTGTATAGTCAAAGAATTAAGATAGGAAAAATTAGATCGGGAATTTTTCCCTTCGAGTTTAAAGTTAAACTCTCCGTGATTATAAAGTTTCTCAAAAACATGAAACTTTATTTCTCCTCACGAAGAGTTCGAAGAACTCGAAGGAAGAGATTTTGATAATGACTATTGTTTTACTGGTCACTCGTTACCTGTTACTCGTCACTGATTTTAAAGAAGGAGGAGATCAATATGGAAAAAGCGATTATTATTTATGGTTCAACTATGGGCAATACTGAGGAGTTGTCAGAGATATTAGAAGGTGTATTAGCAGATAAATACGAGGTTGAACGAATTAATGTACTTAAAGCAAAGGTAGATATGCTAAAAGAGTTTGACTTAATTCTGTTAGGTTCATCAACATGGGGCTCTGGCGAGCTACAGGAGGATTTTTATGATTTTTATGATGAATTAGATAAGGTTGATTTATCAGCTAAAAAGGGGGCAGCCTTTGGAACTGGAGATGAATCTTTTCCAGAATTCTGTGGAGCTGTAGATATATTAGAGGATAAGTTAGATAAATTAGGTGTAACAGTTTTAGTTGAAGGTTTTAAATGGGATGGTGATATAAGCTCTGAAGCTGAGAAGCAGATAGAAAATTGGGTAGAAGATTTATAGTAATAACCAATAAAGAGACACCTGAATTTAGTATAATTCTCTTATAGTAGACCCATTAAAAAAGTATCTCATAATGATAAAGGTATACAGTTATGTCAATTTAAAATAAAATTTAATGGGTATATTGTGGTACTTTTAAAATTAGCGTGAGTGGGTGTGTGAGTGTGAGTAAACCCCATAAAAAGAGACTTTACACACACTCACACTCACACTCGACACGAAGTGTCGTAATATCTCTATAACGTCATGGTTAAATTTTATTGATAAAGACTGGTTAGATTGAATTATCGCTTATAAAGTTGAGGCAAATAAAAAAATCTCTCTTTCTTCTCTTCTAATTCTAATAGTTTATTATCTAGACTTTGCCAGAAGGAAGAGTTATCTCTTCTTTGAAATTCCCCTAGGTTTTTACGGTAATAATCTAAATTGTTTATAAAATTATTTAAATCTCTCTTATTGGCCTCTCTAGACCAACTACCATAGCCCATTTTCTCAAGATTTAAAGCATTTAATAGCTGTTCAAAGTGTTTGGCTATTGGTATTGAGTAAATGGGTTTTTTTAAGTAAATAGCCTCTGAAATGAATGAAAATCCTCCATTAGCAATAATTGCTTTAGCACCTTTAAATAGTTCGATAAAGCCATCTCCATACTTACGAAAATGTAGATTTCTTGCTGTATATTCGTGGTCATATCCAAAGATATAAAACTCTTGTTTAGGATATTTTTTCAACAGATCCAAAAGGTATGGAGCTTTAGATGATAAATAGACTAAGATATGACCTTTATTGCTAGGGATTAATTCCAAAATTTCTTCTCTGATAATAGGATCAATTAGCTCAACATTCTTTTTGGTCTTCAACTTAATAAAGGATGGAACATAATAATAGTTGGCTGAAGGGGACCAAGTCTTAGTAATTAACTTTGCCATTAGAAAATGGAGTAGGTATTTAATTGGATATTTGAAATTTTTACATTGGGTGATTAAATTGATATTATCGATGGCAATTACAGGTATCCTTAAAAAATTTCCTAGGTAGAATCCAGTAGGTTCAAAATCACTGATAATTAAATCGGGATTAAACCTTGCTAATGCTTTAAGTTCTTTTTTAAAGACCATCTTTAGAATCTCTGGAGAACTTTCCAAGAAATTAACCAATGTTTTAATATAATTCATTTTATTGTTATTATAAGCTAAACTGCTTCCATTAATCTGCTCTACTTGATAGCCTAGATTAGTAAGTACTTTGTAAGCTTGATTATTAGCAATTAATCTAACTTGGTGACTTTGTTTTAGATGTCTAATCACAGGTAGACTTCTAAAGACATGACCACTTCCTTCTCCTTGAATATAATAAGCAATTCTCATAAGAAGTTGTCGCTCCTTTATTCTTATTAATTAATAGTAACAAGTAGCCAAAGATTATAAGAGGGATATTATTTGCTACTTGTTACTATTTCAATCTTTTTATATAAGTGTTAATATTTATGTAACACTATTTTATATTATAGCAGAGTAAAATGAAGGTTTTATTAACTACAGATTAAATTTTGTTAAACTTCTTTTTAATGAGGATGTCAAACTTTGAAATTTTCAATTAACTCCTTTAAATCCTGAGACATATTAGCCAGTTGTTGTGATGATTGAGCAATTCCTTCTGATACATTTCCCATCTCTAGAGAAGAGTTTGATAGTTCATCACTAGTATTAGCTAGATTCTGTGATGATACAGAGACTTCATTAATATGCTCTACAGTTCTGTTGCCACTTTCTTTGATCTCTGTAAATAAGTTTTCAGTCTCTATTAAGACTTCTTCTACAGAATTTAAACCTAATTTAGCTTGACTCTGTATAGAAGTAATTAAATCTTTAATATTTTTGGTAGAGTTACCTGTCTGTTCGGCAAGACTGCGAATTTCATCTGCTACTACGGCAAAGCCTCTCCCGTTTTCTCCTGCTCTAGCAGCTTCAATAGCAGCATTGAGAGCTAGTAAGTTGATCTGTTCTGCTATATCTGTAATCAACTCTACTACATTGCCGATTTGATTAGAGCTTTTATTTAAATCCTTTATAATCTCTACTGTATTCTCCATATTATCTTTGACATTTAGACTAGTATCTTCACTATTAGTAACACCAGCTTGAGTCAAACTTGCTGTCTCTTGGCTACTTGCTGATATCTGTTCTATATCTGCTACAATTTCAGTGATTCTATCACTAGTACTGTTAACAATAGCATTTCCTTCTTCAGCCGAAGCAGCCAACTCTTGACTATATGCAGATAAATCATCTACAGTATTCTTTACCTGTACTATTATTTTTTTTAATCTATCTTTCATTATATTTAATGAATCAGTCAAAGTAGCAATTTGGTCTTTGCCTTTAACCTTCAGATCTTCTATGTCTAACTTCCCCTCTGCAACCTCTATAGCAAAATTACTAGCAGATGAAATAGGGTTGACAATATAATTTGATAAAAGATAAGCAAATATAATAGCAATTACTAAAGAAATAGCTATTATATTCCTTGTGTTGACAAGTTTATTACTTATCTTTGAGTGGATAACTTTATCATCAATTGTCAAACCAACTCCCCATCTGACTTTTGAAATAGGGGTATAACTAGATAGTTTATGTTTGCCGTCATAGGTATATTCCATTGTACCCTCTTTTCCTTGCATAACTTCTTTAACTGGTGGTAAGTGTGAAGCATCATACATTTCTTCCATTAAGTTTTCTTCAATAGCAGGGTGGTAAATACTCTTGCCATCTTCTGATACAATATAAATATAGCCATCTCCTCGAAAATTTACTTGAGAAGCAAAGCTTTTTAGGAAGGATAAGTCAAGAGAGGCAGCAATAACCCCAACTACTTGCCCTTTATCTTTTATAGGAATTGCTAGGATAACAATGGGAACATTACGACTGCGAGAATATATAACATTAGAATAATAGATTTCACCTTGGATTGCTCTTTGATAGTATTCTCTATCACTTCTGTTACCTAATTCGCCAATTGCTTTATAAATTTGTTTACCATTTTGGTCTAATACAGATATATTAGGAATTGCTTTATATTTCTTTATAATCCCTTTTAATAAGCTATCCATCTCAGTATTAGGCTCTAACTTCTTGATAGCATTGTTTTCAGCTATCATCTTCATCATATTTTCTGTATCGCTAAGAGTAATCTCTAACTGCTTTTTTATGCTGGTGAGTAATTGCTCTTGTTCAAGAGTCATAGATTGGTGGATGCTATTTATTTCCTCCTTAATATTGATATAATTGGTAATTAGTAAGGGTAATAGCATTACTATAATAATTATCAAATTTAACTTTAATCTTAAACTTCTTTGTAAGAACATCTGACTTCCTCCTTATAGTATATAATATTTATAGCTTGTACCTGTCTTGAAGATAGTTTAGATTTTGTTCTAATCTTACCATATATTTTATCGTAGTAAAGTTAAGGTTTAGTTAACTAAAGATTAACTTTAATTCAAAATTGGTTCAACAACAGGTTTGGTGATTAACAATAGTTATAGTTCAAAATGTAACCTTAGGAATCTGGAATCAGGAATCTGGAGTCAGGAACCAGTTATCAGTGAAACAGACTGATTCCAGATTCCTGATAACCGACTTCTTATATTTTATTATTAGTTATCAATCTGATTTTTCACAAAAGTCATGGAAGAGCCTCGAAATTTTACTTTTAAATCTAATTAATAATGGTGAACAAGTGATGAGTGATGGATAAAAGTCAACAGCATAAAATTATTATAATTTTCAGCTTAGGAAATAATTAGAGTAATTTTTGAATTTATCCTAACAAAGTTGTATAATAAATATTAATGATATTATTTCTATTATAATATTATTAATTAAAGGTGTTAAATTCCTAGGGTAATTGTTAATAATAAGAGTTAATATAAATTAGTGATTTGGCACTAGAATCAAATAACTTAGAGGTGATAAGGAAAATGATTATTAGAAAGTCAGAACGTGAAATAGAGATTATGAGAAAAGCAGGGAGCATAGTAGCCCAGACCCATGCTCTCTTAGCTGAAAAGGTTGCTCCAGGGATTACTACTGGTGAATTAGATAAAATAGCAGAAGAATTTATCTTAAGTAAAGGAGGAAAGCCTGCTTTTAAAGGATATCAGGGTTTTCCTAGTACCTTATGTGTAGCAGTGAATGAAGAGGTAGTTCATGGTTTCCCAGGTAAGAGGGTTTTAGAAGAAGGGGATATTATTGGGATGGATTTAGGAGTCTTAATCGACGGTTTTTATGGTGACTCAGCTTATACTTTAGCTGTTGGAGAAGTCTCTGACCAGGCTCAAAATCTATTAAAGGTTACTAAGGAGTCATTATATAAGGGGATTGAGCAAGCTATGGAAGGAAATAGGCTCTCAGATATCTCCCATGCTGTTCAGGAGTACGTTGAAGCCAAGGATTATTCAGTGGTAAGGAGATTTGTAGGTCATGGTGTAGGACGAAATTTACATGAAGATCCTCAAATACCCAACTTTGGACCAGCAGGTAGAGGGCCAAGGTTGAAAGAAGGGATGGTCTTAGCTATTGAGCCGATGATTAATGTAGGAACCCATAGAGTTAAGATATTAGATGATGGTTGGACAGTAATTACTGCAGATAAGGAGTTATCTGCACATTTTGAACATACTGTTGCTATAACTAAGGATGGACCAAAAATTTTGACATTACCATAAATATTATAGATTATATAAAAAGGGTTTAGAGGTGATCACTTCTAAACCCTTTTTGATTGCTTTAATAATCGAGGTAGTGTTAGTAGAGATATTTATACAATATATAGATAATATGACACTTTTAGGAACCTGGAATCAGTAGTCAGGAATCAGTTATAAACACTGGTTCCAGATTCCTGATTCCTGACACAAAAATGTCGCAATATACTTATTAGCCTCCATTAGTAATATCAAAATTAATTAAACCATGAATAATTAAAAAATGAGTATATTTTAAAGCTTAAAGTGTAATTATATAAGTGAGATTACATAGATAAGATTTCACAAGGGGGTAGACTAAGATGGCATTTCATGAAAAGAACTTACCAGAAGAGGTTAAAGACTTTCATAGAATGATTCAAACAGTAATTGAAGAGCTAGAAGCAATCGATTGGTATCATCAAAGAGCTGCAGCAACAAATAACCCACAGATTAGAGCTATAGTAGAACATAATCGTGATGAAGAGATAGAGCATGCTGCTATGGCTTTAGAATGGTTGCGCCGTAATTACTCTAACTTTGACCAATATTTCCAAGAGTTTTTATTCAGTGATGGGCCTATTACCCATGCAGATGATGAACACCACCATGGGCATGGTCATGGACCTGTAGACAGTCCTAAAGTCAGTATTAGCAGTGACGATTCCTTAGGAATCAAAGGATTAAATAAAAGGGGGTAGAATGATGAGTAACTTAAGAAAAAATTTAGCTCCAATCCCTCCTGAAGTTTGGGGATTTATAGAAGCAGAAGCTAAAGCGGTATTGAATATGAAACTAAATGGTCGTAAGTCAGTAGATTTTATTGGACCAAAAGGAATAGATTTTGCTGCTGTTAATACAGGAAGAAGAATCTTATTTGATGATTCACAATTAGAGGGGATTAAGTATTTCAAAAGGCATACACTACCTTTAGTAGAAGTTGAAATTCCTTTTAAAATGAGTTTAGAGGAGATAGAGGCATTATCACGTGGTGCTGAAGATATAGATACTGACTCTTTAGTCGAAGCAGCAGAGAAATTAGCTAGGGCAGAGGATGAAGCGATCTTTTATGGAATGGATGAAGCGAGTATAGAAGGTTTAATAGACGCATCTTCCCAAGAGATAATTAATATTAATAAAGAAGAGGGAATAGTTTCAGCAGTTGCTAATGGAGTTAAGAACTTGGTAATGGAGAATATAGAAGGCCCATATATCCTCTTGCTAGCTCCTCCATTATATTCAATACTATACACTTTAAATGAGATAGATGACAAGGGGTATCCTACTAAAAAGAGATTAGAAGAGTTAGTTGAAGGAAGAGTTATTCCAGCACCAGTACTTGGTGATAAGGGATTATTACTATCTACTCGTGGAAAAGACTTTGAATTAATAGTTGGTCAGGATATCTCTATTGGTTATAATTCCCATAATAATGATGATATAGAGTTCTTCTTTATGGAGTCCTTTACTTTTAGAGTTAATACACCTGAAGCTATAGTTGTATTACAATAATAGTTAATTTTGAATTCAGGTGGTTTAGCACTTGAATTCAAAATTTTCTTCTTGACAAAAAATATAAACTTTAGTAAAATTAATTTTATAATTGATACTTTTCTTCGGGCTGTGGCGCAGTTTGGTAGCGCACTACGCTGGGGGTGTAGGGGTCGTTGGTTCAAATCCAATCAGCCCGACCATTTAAAAATACTATAGTAGCAAGGGGTGAGAGTAGTTTTGATAAACTGCTCTTTTTTAAATTTTTGACTATTTGCCGATATTTTTATACTTTAATTATCATATGATCCCCACACTTTAATTCTACTACATCAGCTTTCATAGCTTTGGCTATATCTTTAGTTAGTTCTTGTTGTTCTGCTATATCTTTAGCAAATAAATTTAAAGTTCCTCCAGCTAATATCCTCTCTTTATTAGTAGTGATATAGGCTAAGATTTGATAATCTGCTTGTATACTGGCTTCTCTACCCATCTTTTATCTCCTCCCCAACAAGTTAGTATCCATTACTTTATGGCTTTTTTTAACATTTTCTAATAAAGGAGTCTGTTTAATAGCTTCGATTAAAGCATCGGTGTCTGAAATAATAGGAACTAAGGAGATGATTACTCTTCCTTGTTGATACTCTTTTCTAGTGAAATGGTAGCGTTTTACTCCTAAAGCACGAGTAGCTTCAAAAAGTATAGCTTGGCGTTGACCAAAGTTATCTAGAGTAATTCTAAAGTGATCTTCTTTAGGATAGATAACTGCTGCTATTCCTTCTTTCTGATACATCTTACGGGCATTTTCAGTACCTAGAATATTAGAGACATAAATATCATCTACATATAGTTCTGAACCCCTTACTTCTACTTTTCCTTTTTTAACCTCTGCTATATCTCCTACAGTCTTTCCTTTAGAGAACCTATTTAAGATAAAGGTAATTATAACGCCTGTAATAATAGCACTTAGAATATTAATTAAGACCAATTTATGATTAATCAGCTGAATAGTTAAGGCTGATATAAAGGAAATAATTAGGGCAAAGTAATTTCTGGCTTCAAAGGTCTTGGCTATTCCATCGATATAGGCTGAACCACGATAGGTATATTCAGTCTTTTCTAAATCCTGAAGGCTATTTCGTACCATCTTTCTAATATCACGAAATTGTTGAATTGCTAAAGATAAGAAGGTGACTGCTACAAAATTTTTAGTTAATAAGGCTGGAATAGCTACTGCTCCTAAAGCAGAAGCTATAAAGGCTGTAATAATATGAATCATGTATTCATTGGGATAGCTAGGATATTGGCGGTAATCCTCTTTAAGTACACTTATGCGGGCTAAAGTTCCAATGATTGTTGAGGTAGTAATTAAGATTAGGTAATGTCGTGAAAGCAGTTCCTGCATGTAAAGCCTCCTAAAAACAATTATTACTTTATTATTCTCGATTATTTGTTGATATATACAGGAATGAGTAGAAAAAAAGCTATAATTAAAATATAAAAGCTAAAGCTGGTCTTTACGAAGAAGTACTTCTGGGATAAATTCAGACCAAAATAATTTTAAACAATTAATC
>Ga0163226_1000154_pt1 | contig 13336 bp, 11 predicted proteins | sample MSEWel2016_07_13_2_FD_113144 | JGI IMG/M metagenome (GOLD analysis project Ga0163226, IMG submission 113144) | Subsurface microbial communities from deep shales in West Virginia, USA - MSEEL Well Study Marcellus 5H_2016_07_13 ...
ACTTTAGAATGTAATATAAAACCCACCTCACCCCTAACCCCTCTCCTCATATCAGGAGAGGGGAATAAAAGATGCTTTAGTCCTCTCTCCTAAGGTAGGAGAGAGTTAGAGTGAGGTATGAAAAGTTTTGATTTATTTCCTTTTAAAGTTGTCTCTCTATATTCAAAATAGCAGTTTAATCACTTGCTATTAATTAAACTGCTAATTCCTACAAAGTCAACCCCAGCATCTTCAATGGGATCCAATAAATTCTTTAAAACTAAAGCCGTTACATTTCCTCCATGTGGACCTACATGACCTATTCCTATAGCCTTCCCCCGCACAATAGCCCTACCAGCTAAATTAAGCATTGCTTCTCTAATGTATGCATAATCCTTTTTGTGATCTAAAAATATATCCCTCTCTAAAACTTTAACACCAATTTCTTTTCCCACTTGAGCTACTACAGTCTTAGGAGTTGTTCTACTATCTATAGCTACTAGTCCTCTCTCTTTAGCTACCTCTAAAAGAACGTGCATCACCCGTTTATCAGCAGTTGCTTTACCGCCAGTGTGATTATTAAATCCAATAGCATTAGGAATATCTGCTATAGCCTCTTCCATCCTTGATCTAATCTCCTCATTAGATAAGGTAGTTAAAATCGGCTTGATTCCCATCCAATTAGGTCGATCTAACTCAGATTCCATTGGCAGATGGATAATCACATCAAACCCTAGCTTCTGAGCATATTTACCTTCTTCTGTAGAATCATCTTTAAAAGGAATGATTGCACAGGTAATCCTCTGCTTTAATTTTAGAATATCATCAGTCCCTTCAGCTCTATTGCCAAAATCGTCGATAATAATTGCTATCTGGGCATTATCCTTTCTAACCTTTATTGGTCTAACAATATCTAAATGGGATGAGAGCTTACCCTTATGACCACCAATCAAAAATTGTATATCCTCTACCCCTGATATATCAGCAAATAATTTTACTAGAGACTCAATAATTAGAAAGTGTTCAAAGACATTTAATTTATAAATTTGATTTGATAGATTAAGATAAACTCTACCACCTTTATAACCAATATCACTTATCAGGCTACTCTTATCAATATTTAAACCTGAAAATCGGCTACCACTTAAAAGTTTAACTGCCTTCTCTTCTAAATCTTTACGTGTTTGATAACTCTTATTGTCTATCACACTAGTAGCTAGATGGCTAATCTTAGAATACAATAAAAAGTTTCGTACTTTAACTCTCAATTGGGCTGATAATCCCTGCTCTTGAGGAATTTCTACTAAGCCCTTTGCTGCTAAGAGTTGATTGCCTTCAATAAACAAGGTCATAATAGCGGTAATCAAGAAACCGATAATCAGATATTTAAAATAATTCTTCTGAAATTTAAGCATAATAATACACCTCCTCATCTTTTATACATTTAACTTCTATAACTTGTAGTAAAATATCTATATTTTGTCAGATTCAATTGATACAATTTCAGTTAAATCATTAAATTTACTCTAAATCTCAAACTAACCTTAAGTAAAGCATTGATTTTATTTTGCTAAATTCATCTAGTTTTAAGCTCAACCTTAAAATTTGAGTTAATATACCTTCTTCTCTTTGAAACTATTCTTTCTCTAAAAATTGAAAACTTGAAAAATACTCTTCTATACCTTGATAAATTGCTTTTACTAATAGTATCTGATAATCTCTTTGCTGTAGTAAGTATCTATCATGCTGATTTGTGATAAATCCTAATTCAATCAAAATACCTGGAGTATTTTTGGCCTTCAAAATATAGAGATCTCTTCTCTTTTTAATTTGGTGCTTATTCTTAAAGCCTTGATACTCTAACTGATTGAGGTGTTTTTGTATAATCTCAGCCAACCTCTTACTTTGAAGATGACGAGGATAATAAAGAACACTAGCTCCTCGTTGCCAAGACTGACCGATACGATGGTCAACATGTAAACTGATAAATAGATCTACCTTTTCTTGATTTATAATATCTAATCTAGCCCGCAAATCTCTTGTATGGCGACTGCTAGAGTACTTATTAAGATGATCTAGAGATATATCATCTTCTCTAGTCATAAGCACCCTAGTATTACTCTTATTCTCTAGATAATCCCTTAATTTTAATCCAATGATTAGATTAATATCCTTCTCTAAAATACCTCCATAACTAGTTCCTCCATCTATTCCACCATGACCTGGATCTATAACTATTATCCTTTGCTGAGTAATTGGTTCTGTTGATAAGAGTACCTTGCTTATATCTAATCTGCTTGGTAAAAAGCAGATTAGATATATAAATAATACTACTAAATATACTGTATACTTCTCTATTTTGATAATCACTCTGCCACTTCCTTATCAACCTAAGATAATTCTTAATTTAAATTTATTCATCAAAAAGTTATATTATCATAATTTAATAAGAAATTTATCAATAAAATATTCAGCAGTTAAAAAATAGTCTAAAAATTCTAGTTATGTAAAAAAAGCATCCTTAAATAAGGATGCTTCTAAGATTAAACTACTATATTTATTAAAAATTATAACCTATACCTACCTCTAAGGTGTGATAATGATGATAGCTATCTTCGATAAAACCTAGAACCCCTGCTCTTAAATCTACCTTTGCATCTAAGTTTATCTTTAAACCTAACTCATACATTAAAGATAAATCACTCCTTCTTGAAGACAAGTCAAATTCATAAAGTCCACTAATATCACTGTTAATCTTATGTGAGCCATTGATTCCAATAAAAGGACTACTATCAGTAATTCCACCTAACAAAGCAAAGTTACCATTAACTTCATATTTTACTCCTAATCTTGAAATTGGATCTCCCATTGTACCTATCAAGGCTAATTGAGGAGTAAGGCCATATTCACCACTCAATTTAAGTCCATGGTCACTGACTAAGATTCCAGTGATAGCCCCATGGTTCTGTACAACCCCTGGACTATTTAAAGCATAACTTATACCAGAAAAACCTACTGTAAACACTGCTACTAAAATAACTGCGACTAGTCTCTTAATTATTAACATCCTCTCTAAAATTTAATTATAATAAGTAGAAATAAAGCTAGACTATAAATACCTACTACAAATTATAACTCTTTTTAAAAGAAAAATCTTAGGTAAATCTAGGTATTTAAGTATGAGATTGCAGCCATTTCTTTATTAAATTATTATTACTTCTATCTAACAATACTACAAAAATTGCACGGTTAAAATTTTCACTTACTATCTCTATAATTTACAAAGTACAAAAAAAATAAAACTCTAGACTCGTACGAGTCTAGAGTTTTATTTTTTATAAGTACTAACAACAACCGCCACTACATCCACCAGCATGAGAACCGCAACCTTCTTCTTCTCCAGCTAAAGCTGCAGAGATAACTTGATTAACAGTCTGCATAACTTGGTTAAATTTATTTTGAGCTTTCATAAAGTTTTTAATATCTTCATTCTCTTGCATCTTAGTTTGTAATCCTTCTAACTCTTTTCTTACTTCATCAGTTGCTTCTTGACCATTCATTGTCATCATCTGTACCATTTGTTGCTTTTGTTGAAACTCTTGTAAGATTCCTTGAGCTTCTTCATTAGCTTGCATAGTATCTTGAGCTACCAATAGCTCCTTATATTCACTAGATTCTACAAGTGCATCTCCCAAATCTTTAGCTTTGTTCATAATTGACATAAAACTACACATCCCTTTTGATTATTTGCAACAGAGATTAATCGACTATTGTACCATACAAAGTCCAACTCTGTACTTTGTTTATTTTAACACTAACTAGTTGACCTGTCAAATTCTTGTCACCTTCAAAGATAACTATCTTATTGGTAGTAGTTCTACCTGTTAAGGTTTCCGGATTATTCTTGCTCTCTCCCTCAACTAATACTTCTACTGTTTGATTTAAATAAGGTTGATTATTTTTCATACTGATACTACTTTGTAAATCTATTAGTCTCTGTAATCTATCATTTTTAACATCATCAGGTACCTGCTCTTCCATCTTAGCCGCAGGAGTACCTGTTCGCTTAGAGTACATAAAGCTATATGCCATATCATACTCTACCTTCTCAAATAAATCTAAGGTATCTTGGAAATCTTCTTCACTCTCCCCTGGAAAGCCAACGATTACATCGGTACTGATAGAAGCATTAGGATTTTTAGCTCTAACTCGTTCAATTAAATCTATATATTCCTCACGAGTATAATTTCTATTCATAGCTTTAAGAACTTTATTGCTTCCTGCTTGTACTGGCAAATGAAAATGGTTACAGACCTTCTCTAAGTTAGCTACAGCTTCAATCAATCTATCACTACAATCCTTAGGATGAGCAGTCATAAATCTAATTCTTGCTAAACCTTCAATTTCGTTAAGAGCTGTCAACAGATCAGCAAAATCAGTCTTGTCTGCAAAATCATTACCATAAGAGTTGACATTTTGACCAAGTAAAGTAACCTCTTTAACCCCATCAGTCGCCAACTCTTTTACCTCTCTAACTATATCTTCAATTGGACGACTTTTTTCTCTTCCTCTTACATAGGGCACAATACAATAAGTACAGAAGTTATTACAGCCATAGATAGTAGTAACCCAAGCTCTATGGTCATCAGTTCGTTGTACTGGCATATCTGGAATTAGTTCTGTATTCTCATCCCAGACTTGTACCAGTGGATTTTTCTGCTCTTTAGCCTGCTTTAATAGCTTTGGAAAATGGTGAATATTATGAGTACCAAAAACTATATCTACATGGCGATACTTCGCCTTAATCTCATTAACTACCTCTTCTTGTTGCATCATACATCCACAGATTCCAATGATTAAATCAGGATTATTCTCCTTTAATCGCTTCAGTTGTCCTACTTTACCATAAACCTTCAATTCAGCATTCTCACGGACACAGCATGTATTTAAAATAATAATATCAGCTTCTGTTAACTCTTCAGTTGGATGATAGCCTTCACCTTCTAATACGCCTGCCAGCTTTTCTGAATCATGCTCATTCATCTGACAACCGTAGGTTTGGATTAAATACCTTTTATCTTTAACTTCTACCATGTTAGTTCCTCCTTTTGATAATATATCTCAGTTCGTAAACTATAACATTATATATTATAACATAAAATTAATCATTTAAAAGTGAATGATTAGAAAAAGTTATTAATAAATCTGTAGCTTTAACTAGACTACAGAGGTTTTATAATTTAAGATTTCTTAACCATAATCTCTTTACCAGAAAAGGCTATACCTAATTCTAGAATCTCCTCTATTCCTTGTGCCAATAGTTCTTGTTTATATCTCTTCTCGTCAATCTGCTTTAATGCCTCTTCAACTGCTTCTTCTAAACTCTCCTTCTTATACTCATTAACCTTTTTAAACTCTATAATTATACCTAGCTTATTCTTTTGATTTGGAATAATCATCACATCATAGCGACCATAACCACTCTCTCGATTAGACCTAACTTGATAATCATCTCGTAAATTTAACAATAACCACAATACAAAAGCATGATAAGTTTTTTCAGGTGCATCTCCATCAATATCAAAGCTACTCATGCTATTTAAGATAAACTCTCTAAAAACACCAGAAAAGATTTCTACATCTCCACTAGTCAAAGCTTCTAACATTAACTTAAGCTTCTGACTAGTAATATTCTCGTCAAACCAATCCAATATAATCTCTTCATAGATATATTTAATCTCTTGATTAGGAATTTCTAAATCACAATAAAGTCTAGCACCTCTTCTTTCACTACTACTTGCCCGCAAATAACCACTTAATAGTAAAAAACTCCATAAAGAACTACTCTTCTTATCTATATCAGCAAAGATAATATTCTCATCTATCTTCTTTTCGATAGATTGACCTTTGATTAATAACTCTAAATTACTTTTAATTTCACTGTTTCCATTAATAATTAAATCCCTTATTATTTCATTTCCACTGGTATTAATCCAATAAGGCTTTAACTCTCCTTGATAATAGATACAGTTAATTATAGACCAGGGATTATAAAGTGTCTTCTCACCAAAATAATAACCATTATACCACTCTTTTATCTCTTCTAGCCTATACTCTAAACCATAATCATTAAAAATTTCTTCTACTTCTGATTCTAATAAACCAAAATAACTATCATACTTAGACTCTAATAAAGTACTCACCACTAAATTATTTAAGCCAGAGAATATACTTTCCTTGGCTACCCTTAAGATCCCTGTTAAAATACCTTTTTCTAAATTAACATTTCCTTTTAACCCTCGAATTAATAACCCTCTCATAAAGGTAATAATCTCATTATAAAAACCATTCACATACCCACTTTGAATAGGTTCATCATATTCATCTATTAGAACTATTACCTTCTGATTATAGTATTTTTTAAGATATTCAGATAAATTCTCTAGACTAAACTGATAAGCAGCACTATCAGCCTGATGTGAGATTATCTTTTTATACTCTTCTTTTTCATAAGAGATTAAGACATCACTATCTAATAAGTAACTATGTTTTTTGTATTCTTTGGCAATTACTCTCTTAATATTATCAAAACAGCTTTCCCAATCATCAGCTTTAGCACCTTTAAAATCTAATTCTATCACAGGATATTTACCTTGTTTAGCTAAATATTCATTATCTACATTCTCTATCTGCAACCCCTTAAATAAATAGCTATAATCTTTTTCTGTATTATTAAAAAAATAATACAGCATAGAAAGATTGAGAGTCTTTCCAAACCTTCTTGGTCGAGGTAATAATATAACTTTAGCATCTTCATCTACTATCTCTTTGATAAATAAGCTTTTATCTATAAAATAATGCTTGTTTTCTATCAATTCTTTAAAATCACTAACTCCTATAGGTAATTTATTCATAGTTATCCCACCTTCTTAATGCAGTTACGAGTGACAAGTAAGCAGTGCCTAGTACTAATTTCTTTCTTGTTACCCATTACTATATTAGTTAGTTATAGATTATAATTATCCTTCTATTCCCACCCTGAATCAAAAAAATCGGGATACTGCTCTGGTGCATCACCTTTTTCATCAATTATCTCTGATTCTACTAGTTCTTCTTTAGTATTAATCTTTTCTAACTTAACACTAAAGCGCCATTCATCACCATAATCAAATAAATAAAGTATCTCTTGACCTTTTTTTAATCCTAACTCTCCAATTTTAACCTCAGTAACTGGGATACCATCATAATCCTGAGGATGTGTAAATTTAGGTTTACTCCAAGGTTGACCACTCATAAAAAAAGCATATAAATGGTCATCATCAAAATCAAAAGCATTTTGAATAATTTGATGCAAATCAAGTAAAGTATTAGTAGAAGATATTTTAATTCTTCGCCACAAACCTCTCTTCAATGATACTTTAAAGATATAATTACCTTCTACAAAATCTTTGCTCCGCTTTTTACTAATAGTCTTTTGCAATTCTCCTTTAACAAAGAGGTCTTGAAAAGGTTTAAAGAATTTCTCTTCTTCCCAAACTTCTACTTTAGTCTCTTCTATCTCCTTCTTTTCTAAAATATTTCTAATCTTTTCTTCTCCAAAAGTACGCATCAATTCATCAATTGGGTCGTGGTCTATCTCACCTAGTGGAGAACCAGGCACCACATTCCACTCGCCCATAGCTTCCCTATAAGAAAGATTCCATCTTTCTAAATCCCGTTCTTCTTTTAATACCTTCGCCATCTTAATCCCAAACTCAGTAGGGATTAACATCTCAGCAAATGTTGCTCTTCTAGAAGACATTTGTTTCCTAGTAGCTTCATCGATTAGCACCCGCCAAAAACCAAAAATTTCAAAATAAAGTAAGTAGTATTCCCAATCCCACATCATCTGTCGTATTTGACCATGTTTGGTATCTTGAATATCTATCTTTTGACCAGCAGATTGTTGAGACAAAAACTCCATTACAGGAGTGACAGTATAGACATCAGCCTTACCAAAGGTTCCCCCTTGAAGAACTCTCCAATCTGCATCAATCCAGAAGGTTTCTAGTAAAAAGAAGTACTTCTCTGTCATAGTTAAGTATTGATACTTCTCTAAGAGGTCTGTTGACTTTAGTAAGATTTTAGTCTTACCTTTAAATTCCTTCTCATATAACTTTCCTGCTAAAATTAGATTATAAAATAGATGTAATTGTGGATATGTCTCTTGAGGAGTTCTAGTAGTTACATCTTCAATTGGATTAGTCATTAACTGATTTAACTTGAATAAATCTTTCCCTCGTAAATATTGATTAGTCTTGGTTAAAGTAATTTGATTCTCCTCTAAATAATTGATAAAAATATTAAAATCATATAGTAATGGTGTTGGACTTTTTTCAGATATTTTAAATGTTTTCATTTAGCTTTCACCTCGCTTAAATTTAAATAATATGAATATTATCTTACCTCATCTTCAAGATTCTATGCCTTTAATCCTCACCTACCCCAAACCTAAGAAAAAAGTTGTTTTATAATAACACCATATCACATAATTCATCGTGCAGTTGTAAAGCACAACAAAAACTACTTAATATATTCAAACTATTACCTAACAGAAAAACTCTGTATCTTTAACTAGAATACAGAGTTTTAATAATTTAAGATTTTTTAATCATAACCTCTTTACCAGAAAAAGCTATACCCAATTCTATAATACCCTCTATTCCTTGAGCCAATAGTTCTTGCTTATATCTCTTCTCTTTAATCTGCTTTAGTGCCTCCTCAACAGCTTCCTCTAAAATTTCCTTTTTATACTCATTAACCTTTTTAAACTCCATAATTATCCCTAGCTTATCTTTCTTATTTGGGATAATCATAACATCATAACGACCATAACCACTCTCTCGATTAGATTTAACCTGATAATTATCTCTTAAGTTTAAAAGTAATCCCAATACAAAGGCATGGTATACCTTCTCAGGTTCATTACCTCCTATATCAAAACTACTCATACTATTTAAAACAAACTCTGTAAAAATACTAGAAAATATTTCTATATCTCCACTAGTTAAAGCCTCTAACATTAATTTAAGCTTTTGACTAGTAATATTCTCTTCAAACCAATCCAATATAATCTCTTCATAGATATATTTAACCTCTTGATTAGGTATTTCTAAATCACAATAAAGTCTAGCTCCTCTCCTCTGGCTATTACTAGCCCTTAAATAACCACTTAATAATAAAAAACTCCACAGAGAAGTACTCTTTTTATCTACATCTGCAAAAACAATATTCTCATCTATCTTTCTTTCAATAGATTCATCTTTGATTAACAATTCCAAATCACTCTTTATCTCACTATCTCCATTAATAATCAGACCTTTAATTATTTCATTCCCACTAGTATTGACCCAATAAGGTTTTAATTCTCCATGATAGTATATACAATTAATTATTGACCAAGGGTTATAAAGAGTCTTTTCCCCAAAGTTATAACCATTATACCATTCCTTTACCTCTTTTATCCTGTACTCTAAACTATAATCATTAAATATTTCTTCTACCTCTTCTTCTAATAATCCAAAGTAACTATCATATTTATCTTCTAATAAAGTACTAACCATTAAGTTATTTAAACCAGAAAAAATACTTTCTTTCGCTACTCTTAAAATTCCAGTTAAAACACCCTTTTCTAGACTATTATTATCCTTTAATCCACTTTCTAAAAATCCTCTCATAAAGCTTATTACTTCCTCATAATAACCATTCATGTAACCACTTTGAATAGGTTGATCATATTCATCAATTAGTACAATTGTTTTCTGATTATAATACCGCTCTAGGTAACAAATTAATTTAGATAAGGCTTTCTGATAATGAACCTTACTAGCTGATAAATTAACTATATCTCGATAAACTGTCTTTTCTTTATCGCTTAATAATTCACCTTCTAATAGATAGGCATGACTTTCATACTGACTAGATATAATATCCTGTATATTTTCTAAACAATCTTCCCATGACAAATCTTTTACTCCTCTAAAAGTTAAAAACACCACTGGATACTTACCTTGCTTATCTAAATATCTATCTTCTGTATCTTTTATCTTCAAATTCTTAAATAAATGACTATAATCCTCATCTGTATTACTGAAAAAGTAATACAACATAGAAAGATTAAGAGTTTTTCCAAATCTTCGGGGTCTAGGTAATAAAATAACCTTGGCATTTTCATCTATTATATCTTTAATAAATAAACTTTTATCTATAAAATAATAATTATTTTCCTTTAACTCTTTAAAGTCACTAATACCTATAGGTAGCTTCTTCATAACCATCCCGCCTTTTTTATTTCTCTAATATGTATTTAGTATCTTCACCGATTATTTCTTATTCTATTTTATTAATTAAGCAAAGATTATAATTATCCTTCTATAAAAATAGAGAATAACAAAAATTCAACCAAAAAACACTCAGCTTTATTATGATATCTTTAGTATTTGCTATACACTTTATGACTATTTCCTTAATCCTCCTTAAAACAATTCACTTTTACTAATATCAGATATTATAAGCAAGTTTAAAAGCAAAAACCCCTCTACTTTACTCGCCTTAGAGGGGTTTCTTCTTTATCTAATTCAATCATTCTAGCTATGTTAGACGGACAACCGTAGGTTTGAATTAAATACCTTTTATCCTCTGCCATATTTATTCCTCCTTTTGATAATATATCTCAATTTGTATACTACAACATTATATATTATAACATAAAAAGCTTGATTTAAAAGTGGTAAATATGAAAAAGCCACCGAATGTACTAATAGTGGCTAAGAATTAATAATTATAAATAGATTTCAGTCTTCTAATTAAGATTTCATATCTTACAATCAATAATGACAAACTATTAAATCAAAAACTATACTCTAATTATATTAAAAAGGCACATCAATTTCCCAATCATAAATTTTAATCCCTTCAGGGTAATAAGGAATATTCTTACCAGTACCAACCCCATCCTCCAATAATCTAAGCTCTTTTCTATCTTGAGCTATTATCTTAACTTGTTTCCATAATTTTTCACGCTAACTCCCATTCTTCCTCTTTCCATCATTGCTTCTAACTTATGATAGATTGGTGCAATCCGATTATATCTATCTTTAATTTTATCAATTTTTTATACACAAATAATCTTCCTCCTTTAATGATATCCTTATTTATAGTTTTCAGAATTCAATTTCATTATTAACTCTAATCACCTATACAATAAAGAAATCCTCAGCTGATTAGTCCATAACATCAGCTAAGCATGATTAAGCATTTATTAAATTGCTATATAAGAGATTATTCCTCCTAATAAAATCAAAATAAAGGCTTTAGTAAATAAACCTTTAATATCCAAACTATTATTTTCTTCCCCATGGTCCATATCTCCATGACTACTTTTCTCTTTCATTTGTCTTTTATAAAGATAAATCAAAGCTCCTGCTAAAGCTACAAAGAAAATATTCATCCAGAAAGTATAATCTATCTTAAATTGAGTCATTTCAGTAATTACTTTAGTACTCTCTGGAACAATCCCAATTACAGAAAACAATCCATTTAAAATTAATGCAGTCAAAACAATACTCAAATACATAATACCTGCTATATAAAAAGCTACCTTCTTGCCATAATACTTAACATTCACAGCAACTAAGGGTGGTACCATCAAATCAGAATAGATAAAACCCATAATTCCAGCAAAAAAGACTCCGTTAGCATTTAAAACTGTAGCTAGTGGAATATTGCCCATAGAACCAATAAAGGTCATGGCTGCTACAAAGGGAGCTACTAAAGCATTTTCAATAGCAATCAACCAAGATGGTAATGAATTAGTGTACTCCATTAAAAATATCTTAGCCCAGATATCATCACTAACAAAGACTGCTACAAAACCTGCAATAGTAAAACCGATTAATATCTCCTTCCAGACCATCTTCCACTCCATCACAAAGTTCTTAGCAACTAAGTTCCATCCCTCTTTACTGGTGATTCTTTCTTTCCAATCAAAATCTTCCTCTGCTAAATCTGTATCACTCTCTACCTTCTTTCTAGCAGCTTTAATCAAGCTATCAGGATAAGTAATCTTAATTAAGATACTACTGATTGCAATCAAGACCAAACCACCAATGATTTCAGCAGCTAAAAACTCCCACCCCAAAAAGATTAAGATTAGAATTCCTAATTCTATTACTAAATTAGTGGAGGCAAACATAAAGGCTACAATTGTAATAAAATGTGCTCCCTTATAAAATAACGCCCTCGCTGCTGATAAAGCTGCAAAGGAACAAGAAGACGATGCTCCACCAAAAATCGTAGATAACGAGATACTCTTTAAATTGGCTTCACCCATATATTTGGTTAATTTCTTCTTAGGGACGAAGCTTTGAATCATGCTACTGATAAAATAGCCTAAAATAAAGGCCCAACCAGCCTTCCAGAAGAAACCAAATGCAGTTATAGTTGCTTTCCCATAAAGTTTAACGAAATTATTAATAAATATCTCCTCCTTCATCTAAATAGTAACTATTACTATTTTATTATTTGAAGAAAGAGATTTGTTTTCCTGCAAAAATAAAGAATAATACCTATTAAAATGTAGCCTATAGAGTAGACAAATTAAAATTTCCCTGCTAATTAAAGCTTAAATCTACTTTCTTAGCTCCTCTTTAATCTCTTGTAACTCTTCCTTGCTAATCTCACCTTTAGCATAGCGTTCTCTAGCAATTTCAATAGGGTCTTCTTTAACTATGCTTGGCGAATTTCTATCTACAGAATTATTAGAGTTTCTAATAAAATAGATTACCGCAACAATTATTACTATCCAAAATAGTCCCATCATTAGCATTCCACCTCCAAAAAAGTTGCCCATACCATAACCATGTCCAAAGCCATGCATCATAACTACCACTCCTTTATACTAATTAACAACATAGATTATAATTATATTATCTCAGTTTTTCTATTAATAGGTATTAACTATATAAGTTGAACTAATAATTTTCATAAATATATAAATCAAAACCTATTTTGACACAGACTAAAATTTGACTAAGATCCGACTTAAAAGCTTTAATAATTTTATCTTTTTTATGTTTTAGTCTGGTTTCAGTCTGTGTAAATCTATGTCCAATATATTTTTTGACTTTAAATTTTAAAATTTTTCAAGCATTAAATTTATTATGAAAAAATTAAATTCTAAATATATATCTATAATTATAGATCTCCAAGTCTAAAATGAAATAAATCAAAACCTTTCATACCTCACTCTAACTCTCTCCTACCTTAGGAGAGAGGACTAAAGCATCTTTTATTCCCCTCTCCTGATATGAGGAGAGGG
>Ga0163226_1000156_pt1 | contig 13160 bp, 14 predicted proteins | sample MSEWel2016_07_13_2_FD_113144 | JGI IMG/M metagenome (GOLD analysis project Ga0163226, IMG submission 113144) | Subsurface microbial communities from deep shales in West Virginia, USA - MSEEL Well Study Marcellus 5H_2016_07_13 ...
CCATTGTAGACACATCCTTTCTTTCTACTTATTATTCTAATATTTTCGATTAAATGTGTCTACTATATTATACTAACACCATTTTGACTCTTTTATATTTTATCAAATAAAAAATTATTTTTCCATACCATACTTAAAATTAGCACCATTGCAGAAACTAACACAGCTTCTAACATTGATGTTATAACTATCGAATATGCTATTATTTTGAATAAGTTGAATTAATTCTATGGTTACATGGACAAGAACGGTCATAATGGACAGTTGTAACCGGTTGTCCGTCCTTGCTTATTTGGTGTTATATTGATTCGAATAATCTTTATTTTTGCACCAATGGTTATCGCAGTCTTTGCTAACCTACTTCAAAAGCTATTAAAAAATTGCATAGATATAAAAAATGATATGAGGCGAATAAGTGGTTCTTTATTATCTAGATAGTGTATTCTTCCTATAGATTTATCGAAGGGGTTTTCTTTTTATCTCTATTCCTTTATAATCATAGTAAAGGAATGATTTCATGAAAAAAGCTATAGTATATATCAGAGTATCAAAAACTCGCGATGGGCTGATTACCCAAGATACTCAATTTAAAAACTTAAACAATATTGCAAATTACAAAATATTTACCTACTAAATTATTCTAATAAACTATCTCATCAATAAAAAACCTCCCATAACAGGAGGTCAATTAATCCCTCTACATCATTCCCATATTTTCCATATACATGTGCAATAAATATAACTCCCTCGCTGCATGTTGCATTTCATCGTGCATTGCATTAAAGAAAATATCTCGTAAATATGGATTATTTGTCATTAAATAATAACTTTTATACTTCTTATAATCTGCCGTTTCATCTAATATTCTCTGCTCTAAATATTCTTGATAATTATCCTCTTCCAATTCAAATTCATACTCAAATTGAGATTGAAAGGTACGACCAGTCAGCCTTTCATAAGCCCTTTGTAATTGATAAGCATGCTCTCTTTCATCTTTAGCAAACTCATTAATTATCTCACTAGCAAACTTATTTGGGGCTATATCAGCTAAAGCCCTATAATAAGCTGAATCCCTCAGTTCACTCTCAATTGATAAATACATCTCCTGCAATAAGAAAGACAAATCCTCCCCATTCATCTCCTGGACACTCTCTTTTTTCATTTTCATCAATTCTCTGCTGATCTCTATTATATCTTTCTGTGTTAAATTATTTAATTTCATTAACCACCCTCCCTTCCTAATAACATTATATTCCAATAAATAAAAATTGTTACTAATTACTGTCAGAGCAAGGATCTGGTTCCTTAGGACATGGAGGTTTATCTGGAGGTTTAGTAGGTGGTTGACAGATCCCACCTGCTAGTAAACAAGTAAAGACAAACAGTGCAATCACTATAATAATCACTAAAACATTAAAAAAGATAATTAAATTTGTTGTTGAACTTCCTTCACATGACTCTATTTCACCTTTATTGTTCAATATTACTTCTTTATTTTCTCCTTGATTAAATGGTGGTAGAGGAGGACCTTCATCATCAGGAAAAGGTACTAAGAGGTCTTCATAGGCTAATATATTAGCTATAAGCCCTAAAGCTGTAGTAATAACACCAAGAGTATCAGCAAAGGTTGCTTCTCCAATTATCCCTGCTTCCCCTTGTTGTAGCTTTGTCTTACTAAGACCATTTGAAGTCATACTTGCTAACAGTTTTAGAAACATCAAATTACCTCCTTTCTACTTATTAATTTATTCAGTTCCTACTAACTTGGTGAAATAAGAATAGATTGAATTCATATAAAAAGACAAAAATCCTTTAAATAAGCAAAGGATTTTTGTCTATTAATTCTCCCACTTAATCAATCGCTTCTCTAACCAGACTATTAGATAATATAATAAACCTGCAACTACACAGAGAATAATCACACTCGTCATTACCAAGCTTAGCTTAAAGACTTGACCACCATAGACTATCAAATAACCTAATCCAGCTTTGGAGACTAAAAATTCTCCCACTATCGTTCCTACCAAAGATAATCCTATATTTACCTTTAAAGCAGAGAAGATAGTGGGCAAGTTCTCCATCAGAACTACCTTCTTAAAGATTTGAAACTGATTTGCTCCAAGAGTACGTAGTAACTTGATCTTATTATTATCGGTCTCTTTAAAGCCATTATAGACCATCATAATAGTTACTATAATAGATACTAATAATGACATTCCTATAATTGCACTCACCCCATTACCTAGCCAGATAATCAAGATTGGACCCAAGGCCATCTTAGGTAAGGCATTTAATAGAACAATATAAGGTTCAAAGACCTTTGATAGATAATCAGACCACCATAAAGCAGTAGCTACTATTAAACCTACTATTGCACCTAAAGTAAATCCTACCAAGGTCTCATAAATCGTAGTCCAAGTATGCTTAACTAATTCCCCATTTAAAGCCATCTTGTAAATGGTCTTAGCTATCTGGGTTGGGTAGCTAGTAATGAAAGGATCAATAACTTTATACCTAGCAGCCAACTCCCAAGCTATTATAACTACTGCTAAAATAGCTAGTTGAGAGAACTTAACTCCTATCTTCTTTAACTTAACCCTCTTTAAATATTGACCATGCTCGGTAGTAACAGCACCTTTAGTCAGTATCCTTTCAATAAACTTAAACATAGATATCCAACTCCTCCCATAAGGAATTGAAGTACCTGTTAAACTCTGTTGCTTCTCTTGCTTTAAAGGTAGAATACTCTCCATCGATAGTTAAATCTATCTTATAGTCACTTTTGATCTCTCCAGGGCGTTCACTAAAGACCAATACCCGATCAGACATGGCAATTGCCTCTCCAATATCATGGGTTACTAAAATAACAGTCTTCTTCTCTTCCCTTAATATCTGTGCCACCTCATCTTCTAAGGCCAATTTAGTATGATAATCTAATGCAGAAAAGGGTTCATCCAATAAAAGAATGTCAGGTTCAATAGCCAACGTTCTAGCCAAAGCAACCCTCTGTCTCATCCCCCCTGATAATTGAGTAGGATAATAATCTTCAAAATCTCCTAATCCATAATCAGCTAATAATTGATGTGCCCTCTCTCTACTAGCATCATTGAGTTCTCCTCTAATCTCTAAACCCAATAAAACATTATCTAAGATACTTCTCCAAGGGAATAAATAATCTTCCTGCAGCATATAAGCAACTCTTTGATTGATACCATCTACCTCTTTACCATCGATTATTACTTGACCATCTGTTGGGGATAATAACCCTGCCAAAATTGATAAGGTAGTACTCTTACCACAGCCACTAGGACCAATTAAACTGACAAATTGATTATCTTCTATAGTAAAGCTTAGATTTTTAAGGGCTTCTGTCTCACCTTCTAAAGTATGGTACTTCATTCCTACAGCTTTAAACTCTACCTTAGACATAAATCTCCCCCCCTTACTCTACTAAGTAGATAGCTCTTCTAGCAAAGCTAGTATTGACTAATATTCCATAGTCAACGATCTCTTCTAGCTCTCCAGCCTCCATAATAATCTCTTGCCAATGTCTAAAGTCTCTTCTCTTTAAAATCGGATTATCTGCCCAAGTCTCTTGGCTCTTATATCTATCTACTACCTTTACTAAGATATTAAAATCTATATTTGGAAAAGAAGGTCTAATGACTCTAGCTATCTCTATAGCAGAATGGGAATAAACCCACTTTTGAGCACGATAAACCGCTTTAGTAAACTTTAAGACGGTTTGTGGGTTCTCTTTGATATAGTTCTTTCTTGCCATATAGACTGTATAAGGTACCTTTCCACCAATCTTTCCAAAAGAGGCTACTACATGAGCTGCACCTGTAGCTTCTAATTGTGATGCCTTTGGTTCAAATAATTGTACAAAATCACCTAATCCATTCTTAAAGGCTGGTGCATTTGCTGTAAAATCTAAATTAGTAATAATCTCTACATCCTTAAAGGGCTTGATCCCGTTATGGCGCAGAGTATATTCCATCATCATCTCTGGCGCACCGCCTGGACGGTTACCAACAACCTTCTTACCCCTTAGATCATCTATAGTGAAATCAGGCATCGGCTCTCTTGCCAATAGAAAAGAACCTGCTGTCTGGGTCAATTGGGCAAAATTGACCAAATAATTGTCTGCCCCTTGCTGATAAATATATACAGTAGTCTCTGGTCCTATTAAAGCTATATCAGCATGATTGGACATTAAGCTAGTAGCAGCTTTATCACCACCCCAAGCAGTAGATAACTCTATATCCAACCCTTCATCAGCAAAGAATCCTTTATGTATTGCAACATATTGAGGTGCATAGAAGATAGAATGAACAACTTCATTTAACCTAACCTTAGTCTTGGCAAAAGCACCAAAGCTTACGGTTAATAACAAGACCAACACCAAACTTCCAATCAATAATCTCTTCATCAAATCACCTCCCAATTTTTATACATATATTCTATGTACCCTTAATTGAAACTGTGAATAAAAAAGACGAGATCCCTGAGAATCTCGTCTAAATCAATGCTATTTAATTTAAGAATAAAGAGACACCTTTACCACCTTTACCGATATGATATAAAGCTTTGAAGATTTTACCCTTCTTATAATAGTTAGCCCCTAAGAGAAAATGAGTATACTCATTCTCTTCTATCTCTAAAGATTTCTGTAATGTCTGTTCGGCCTGTTTATAATTCTTTAGTTCATACTCTACTACAGCCAAATAATTATAGGTCCAAATGTTTTCTGGATCTAACTTAACTAACCTATTAAATAACTGTTCAGAATCCTTATAATTTTCGATTATATAATAAGAAAATGCTAAATAATTACTATCTATAATATCATTACTATTCTTCTCAACCCTCTTTTGATACTTAGGAATAATCTCTTGTAATATTTTTTTTCCTTCTGTTTCATCTAGACCTTTAAATATCTCTGTAGCTTCTTCTATCTTTCCTAAGTTAGCATAGGCAACAGCCAGTTCATATTTTGCTACTATATTATCTTCATCATCCTTTAATAAATTGTTCCTCGCTAAGGCCACCTTCTGCCATTGCTCTTGTACTTTACTGGCAGCCCAAGTTTTATTAGGGAACAATAGAATTGAAAATAGTACTAAGATTATCAATAATCTCTTCATATAACTTTTCCCCCTAAGATATTAAATTAATTCTTTTTACTATAATTATTCAATACCTACAGGGAAATACCTCTTCAAAATTCGTATTTCCTCAATTTTTTATAAAAGGGGATAATTCCAAAATTATAATTTTGGAATTTTAATCTTACTGATCATCAAATAAGATAGTACTATTATCAATAAAATAATAACCTCTACAGGCACTGAATACTTATAACTAAAAAAGCTAACAAAAGCTAACAAAGCACCTGCTACTGTAATTGGTACTCCTTCATAAGAGCCATCGAATTCTGTAATATTATACCTTGCTAATCTTAAAGCACCTGCCATTGGAAATAAAACTGTCAATAATAAGCCAAAACCACTTAATTGTGTTAACCCAACTCTCCATACCAATATTGCTGGAGCAATACCAAAGGATACTATATCAGCTAAGGAATCTAGCTCTTTTCCTAAATCACTTGTAGCTTTCAGCCCTCTAGCAAGCCTGCCATCAAAGACATCAAAAAGACCTGCTAATAAGATAAACAATGGAGCTAAATGCATCTCTTCTTGAATAATAGCTAAAATCGCTATTATCCCACAGGATAGGTTCCCCATAGTTACTGCACAAGGAATCAGCTTTAAATCAACAGATTCCTTGATACTTCTCTCTCTTAAAAACTCTCTAATCATTCCCAACTACCTCCCCAATAATAGTAATTCCACCTCTTACCTTCTGACCCTCTTTAACTTTTAGCTCTACATGCTCAGGCATAATAATTTCAGTACAAGAGCCAAATTTAATCAGCCCAAAACGTTCTCCCTGTACAACCTTGTCATCATTATCTACCCAACAGACTATTCTACGAGCTATAAAACCAGTGACCTGATTGACCAAAACCTTCAATTGCTGATTCTCTATTCCAACATAATTCTTCTCATTAATCTCAGAAGCATGACTCTTAAAGGCGGGTAAAAACTTTCCTTCACGATAAGCTCGATATTTAACCTCACCAGTTATCGGACTGCGATTAATATGAACATTGGTCAGTGATAAGAAAATACTGACCTTCTTAGCCTTACCTTTAATAAATCTAGGCTCATCTACCTCTTTTATCTCCATAATCCTTCCATCGGCTGGAGACAATAAGATCTTATCATCATTGATTATCTTCCGATTTGGATCACGAAAGAAGAAAATTACAAAAACCAATAAAGATATCGGAAAAAAAGATAATAAGGGAAAAATCAGATATATTATACCACTAATTACTGCCAGTACCAAGATATAAGGAAGACTCTCTTTAGCTATAGACAACTTAAACATCTACTTCAACTCCATTCTTTTTGTATAACAAAGTATTATTCTCCCTCCAAGAGAATTTTCCTGCTAAAAATTAATAAATTAAATAAAAATATATAATAATATTCTATTCTAAACTATTGTATTGATAGAACAGATGAGATAAAAGAAAGATATTAGAAGACTTGCATGTCAGGAATCGGGAATCTAAAATCAGTCTATTTTACTAATAACTGGTTCCTGACTCCTGATTCCTAAAACTGTCACAATATTACATTAAATCTACTCATCTATAACTCTATTAATTCTTAGGATCCAGTGCATCTCTAACACAATCTCCTAATAAATTAAAAGATAAAATAGTGATAACAACATAGTTTTAATCTTCTACTTATAATTAGTCTTCCCCTTAAACTCAAAAATCTTAACTAAAGCAGCATATTTAACTAAAATATTTATTGATATAAACAGGAGATTAGAGAATAAAAGTGAAATGATATTATGGGAAGAATATTATTCTAAAACAATCATTATATTTTTAAGGGGGATGTAGGATGAAAAAAAGACTTATTATTTACTTATCTTTATGCTTAGTAGTGGCTAGTTTTACTGTTTTTGCTCAAGGATTTTTTGTAATCAAATCAAATAACACTAAGCTTATGGATCGACCACAGGGTAAGGATATGACAACATTATCTGAAGGAACCGAGGTTAAAGTTATCGAATCTAGTGGTAAATGGAGTAAAATACAGGTAGAAGGTTGGGTTTTAACAGATTCCATTGTAGATCTTACTGCTTCAGAGGAAGAGCCTATAATCAAAACAGATATCGCTGACAATAAAAATGATAACAATAAACCTGAAAAAAAAGCAACTAAAGAGAAAAAAAATCAAGCCAAAAAAAGTGAAGTAACTAATAGTAGTTTTATCTATGACAAAATAAAAATCACTAGATCTTTTGGCTATACTAGAGTTCAAGGAAAAATAACCAATTATGCTGGTGTATACTTAAAAGAAGCTAAATTCAAAATTACTCTCTATGATTCAAATAATAATCTAATTGGAACTGGCTATAGTACAATCAAAAAACTATCAGCAAATGAAACCCAATCCTTTGTTACTTCCATTAATTGTGATCCAATGGAGGTTAAAAATTATAAGATAGAGTTCCAAAAGTAAATATATATAAGCTGCCACTTTTTCTCTACATAACATCATGGTTAAATTTTATTCTAAATTTGCGAACTACTCTGCTAAATATTGCCTATTTAAAGGAGAGATTATTCATTGAATATTATCTTTAAATTCTGCTAACAATAATAATAACTCGAAAGGAGGATATTATGAACCTCAAATCTATCTTCAAAATGAAGAAAAGGTTTGATAAGATGCTACTAGACAAGGATCCCGAATTATTTTATTCTAAAATAGTAGCTTTAGCTACTGGAGCATTTGTAATAGGGAGATTAACTAAAAAATAGTAATTTTATTAAGGTCACCTTCTTTCAAGTAAGAAAAAGGCAGGGAGTTATCCTTGCCTTCTTAAAATTATTCTCTCTATATATAAATGCTTTTAATTAACAGCTTCTCTTATTCTTTTAGCAATCTCTACACCAAATTCGTAACATCTCCTTAACTGCTCTCCATCAGGTACATATACAACTTCTAAAGGTTCTCCAATCAACTCAATCTTAGCTTTTTCTAATCTATTAGTAATCCTTTTAGTTGCACCTCCACGCCAACCATATGAACCAAAAGCTGCTCCTAGCTTATTCTTAAACCTTAATCCTTCTAATTCTTCTAGTAGAGGTACTAATTCAGGAATTATCACATTATTAATAGTGGAAGAACCAATAATAATTGCCTTAGCATCAAGAAACTCTTTAATGATGTCATTCTTATCAGACTTAGATTTACGATAAAAGTGGACTTCTATACCTTGATCTATTAATCCATCTGCAATTTTTTTTGCCATTAATTCTGTGCTATCCCACATCGTTTCATAGACAATAATTACTTTCTCTTTTGCTTGACCCTCAGCCCATTCTAGATACTTTTCAATTATTTTGGTTGGCTCCTTACGCCAAATAATTCCATGAGCTGGAGCAATCATATCTATTTCAATATTCATCTTCTGTACTTCCTTTAACTTTTTAAGTAAAATACTACTGAAAGGAGTTAAGATATTAGCAAAATATTTCTTGGCTTCATTCATAATCAAACAGTCATCTACCTGATCATCATATAATTGAGAGGTACAAAGATGCATTCCAAAAGCATCATTAGATAGTAATGCCTTTTCTTCTGGAATATATGTAAACATACTATCAGGCCAATGTAACATCTGTGCATTAACAAAAGTTAAATTCCTTCTTCCAATATTGACTGTATCTCCTGTACTTACTATTTTAAAGTTATAACCATCTCCATAGTGTTCAATAATCCCATCTTTACCCTTATCTGAACAGATTACTGTTACATCATCCCTTAACCTCTCCATAGTCCTAGGAAAAGATGAAGAGTGGTCTGGCTCAACGTGATTGACAACATAATAATCAATTTCTTTAAAATCAATGACTTCTTCAATATGTGCAAAAAATCTATCGATAAAGGGTTTATATACACCATCAACCAATACATTTTTATCATCTTTGATAATATAGCTATTATAGGTAGTTCCTTGATGAGTACTGTAGGCAGGTCCGTGAAAATATCTGATATTCCAATCTCTTACCCCTACCCAATAAATTCCTTCTTTAATTTGAAAAGTTGACATTAAAAATACCTCCACTATGCTTATTTTATTAAACATAGTTTAACCTAAATTTTTTGTAGTATACAAATACTATTAAATTTAGCTTTAATACTAATCCTTGTAATTAAACCACCCCCTATCTTATTAATAAGATAGGGGGTGGTTTAATATCTATTAATTATGACTTCTTACTCTCTTTAATATGCCTAGCTAGCTTCTGATCTTCTCTCTTAATATGTTCAATCAACCAGCCTGTTACCATCTTATTTAGTTTCATCAATGAAGTGACCTTAACGTTGGAATTTTTATAATCTGCAATAACCTCTTTGACCTTGTTTTCAAATTTATGATGTATCCCTTTATGATTTTCATAATCAGGGTACTTATATTTCCGCTGTATCTCTTCCTCTTCTCTAAAATGCTTATCAATATAATCTGCTAAGAAATCCATTACCTCTTCAATCTCATCTTCTTCACTCTGATTCTTATAAGCATCTAATAAGTAATTAGCTCTATCGAAAATACCTTTATGTTGTTCATCAATCTTATCTACTCCAACCTTATATTTATCACTCCACTTGGTTACAGCTACCTTATCCTCTAAAACAAAGTTGGAGACTAAAGATTTCAACTCATTTGCCTTATGTTGAAGCTCATTGGATGAATTATTAATCTCTTGGGACATATTATCTATATCTTTAGCTGCTACAACCAATGCTTCGCTATCATTAGCAAGATCTTGAGCACCATAAGCAATCTGTTCAATCTGTGCTGTAGTCTCTTCACTGGCTTCTTCTATCTGGGTAAATATTTGATTAGTACTCTCAGTAATAGCTTGACCTTCTTGGGTCTTCTCTTCTACCTCTTTGATAGCCTCAATTACCTGCTTAGAATTCATTCTGGTATTATCAATCAACCTCTTAACATTGACAGTAGCTTTAGTGGTCTCTTCAGCCAACTCTCTAATCTCTTCTGCTACCACAGTAAACCCTTGACCATGCTCCCCAGCTCTAGCAGCCTCTATTGCTGCATTTAATGCTAATAGATTGGTCTGATCAGCAACATTAGTAATTAACTCTATAATACCGCCTATCTCTTCACTATTACTGTTTAACTCTTTAATCAAATCAACAGTAACCTTAACCTTTTGATTAATCTCTTGCATTCTACTAACAGTTTCTACCATATTTTCTTTACCAGATTGGGTCTGAGCTGTAGATTCTTGTGCAAAACTGGTTACCTCTTCTCCACTAGCTGATATCTCCTGGATACTAGCAGATATACTCTCAATTAATTGATTTGTAGTATCTATAGCTGCATTACCTTCCTCAGTACTAGCAGATAATATCTCACTATACAATAATAGGCTCTCTGCATCCTCTAATATCTTATTTACTAAAATACCCTGCTCTTTAACACTATCATTAAAGGAATTATACAACTTTCCAAACTCATCTTGCTTATCGATCTCTAATCTAACAGTTAAATCTCCTTTAGCTAACTGCTTCATCCCAAAGGTAATTCTATCTAATCCTTTACTTATATAGCTTGACAATCTTAACACAACAAAGATAATTAAAGCAGATATAATTACAAAAGTAACCACTATAGCTGTTATAACTTCATTTTTAAGATCTGACAAATCCACATTGTTACTCTCTAAAAAATCATTAAATTGTAAATTTACCACTATTATAATACTCACTAATGCCACAATCAATCCTAAGATTATACTTAGCAAAATCTTATTTTTAATTTTTAAATTCATCAATCCCATACCATTCCACCTTCCAATTTGAGTTTTATCTAACAACTAAGAACTATCTATAGTATTAACCTAATTATATCCAAATTCCTGCAAATTCTCTGTTATTTAGATCATATTTTTTATTTGACAATTTTTTCAACAGCTATAAAATCTATAAATCCACTAATTATAGCAAATATTACATACTTTAGTAGTTGGGAATTAAGAATCTGAAATCGGTTAAATTTATTTAATACTGATTCCAGATTGCTGATAACCGACTTCTTGTACTTCATTATCAATTTAAATTAATTTTCACAAAAGTAGTGGAAAATCCATTATTAAATCTTGAAGATATTAATTACCTCTTGTAAATCCTGAGCCATTTTAGTCAATTCCTGAGCAGAATTAGCCACTTCACTAGACATATTTACTATATCCTGAGAAGAACTCATTAATTGTTCACTACTTTCTGCTAAGCTTTGAGCAGATATTGTTGTTTGCTCAATCTGGGTAGAAGTTTCTAGGCTATATTCTCTAATACTTTCAAAACTCTGACCTGCCTTCTCTGCAATAATCTCTCCTTCTTTGGTCTTATCCTTAACGTGGTTGATAGCTGTTAATCCACCAGTAGATAAACTTTGCACCTCTTTAATCAAACTACCAATATTCTCAGTAGCATGATTGGTCTCTTGAGCTAGCTCTCGAATCTCATCAGCTACTACCGCAAATCCTCGACCATGCTCTCCAGCTCTAGCCGCCTCAATAGCTGCATTTAATGCCAGTAAGTTAGTCTGTTCAGCTATATTAGTGATAAATTCAATAACCTTTCCTATCTCTTTAGAATTAGCTTCTAAATTTTCTATCATTTCCAAAGTTTTATCTACAACATGGTTAATTTCTTTATTACTACCTATTGTTTCTTCTATATTGCTAAATCCCTGTTCAGTTTGAGTAGCTGCATTTTGAGAAAAACTACTTACCTCTTCTGAACTAGCTGCAATCTGTTGAATATTTGCTGACATACTCTCTATTAAACTATTAGTAGCTTCTATTGTTGCATTGCCCTCCTGAGATGAAGCAGCTAATTGCTGACTATAAGCTGATAGACTTTCTATTATTTCAAATATATTATTAATCACTTTATTTAAATTATTACGCATCATTTCCAAATGAGTCCCTAATTGTCCAATCTCATCTTCTCTATCAACTATGATTTCTACACTTAAATCACCTTGAGCAAACTTATTAACCTTAGAAGTTAGCTCTATAATCGGTCTAGCAAAATAGTTAGCTAAATAATAAACAATTATGGTCACAAATATAAAAATAACAACTGCTATTAAAATAATAATTTTTGTTAATTCTTCCATAGTAGCTTTAATATCATCTATATATATTCCAGTTCCTAAAATCCAGCCCCAGGGCTTAAACCCTGTTATATAAGATAACTTAGGCTCGAGCTGATCTTTATTATCATAGTATTGCCATTTATACTCTAAAAATCCACCATCTTGCTCTCTAACTATATCAGTCATCTCTACAAATATTTTTAATCCACTAGAATCTTTCACACTAGATACATCTTGGCCATCAAGCTGTGGCTTAAAAGGGTGCATAACCATCCTATTGTTTAAATCAGTTATCCAAAAATAATCCTGCCCTTTGTCTCCATAAGTAGAATTTTTAATCAATTCTTTAGCCTTTGCTTGAGCTTGCTTCTGGCTTAAAACCCCTTGTTTCTCTAACTTATGGTAGTACTTCAGTGTCCCTAGATTAGATGCTACAAGCTCCTTTAATTTAGACCTCTTCTCATCATATAATTTCCCCTTCACAAAAGAATAACTAGACAAAGAAATTCCGATTATACTCAACAAAGCCATTGCTAATATAGAAATCAGCAACTTAAGTTTAATGCTCTTCATATCTTTAAACAACTTCACAATACCACCTACTTTCTTTTGGTAAATGCTTATTAGGAATCTGGAATCAGTTATCAGCAACCTGTAAACTATACTCATTCCAGATTCCTGGTTCCCGACACCAAACTGTCGCAATATACCCATATAGCGTTATAGTTAAATTTTATTCTAGATTCACGAACCTATATAGATAAACAACTTTAGAATGTAATTTAAATATCCTAATAATTTAATACCTTTAAGTTCTTAACTAAAAACCTTAAAAGATAACTTTCAGCAACGAATCTACCGAATTTACGCGAATA
>Ga0163226_1000157_pt1 | contig 13143 bp, 11 predicted proteins | sample MSEWel2016_07_13_2_FD_113144 | JGI IMG/M metagenome (GOLD analysis project Ga0163226, IMG submission 113144) | Subsurface microbial communities from deep shales in West Virginia, USA - MSEEL Well Study Marcellus 5H_2016_07_13 ...
ATAAGATTCTATATCATATAAAAAAGCATATTTTAAAATCTAATAAACCAAGAGTATGTTATTGTAATTTCATGGAACGAAATGGTTGTAAAATATTGGTTTCTGCAGTTTAATCATATATATAGCAAAATATCTAAGATTAACTTTTAGGCTTTATATGTGATTATTTGCATACAGTTATGTTGAATCTTTTCTAAATATTTTTTTAATTCCTTCTTCTCTTCTTCAGTAAATCCTTGTAGGATTAGATTCTCTGCCTTTTCATGAACAGGCCATAATTTAGCTAATAGCTCTTCACCTTCCTTAGTTATTGCAATCTCTTCATACTCTTTTTTTATCAAATTATCTTCATATAATGGATTAATAAATTCTTTGAATCTATCTCCGAAATATCCAAATTGTTCTTCAATCTGCTCTTCATTCATCAATGACTTTCTTTTTAATACCATTAAGAAGATGATTTGGTCACCACTACATTCACTTATTTCTTTTAACTTAATATTAAAGGCTTGTCTGATGAGTTTTGAGGTTACATTTATTTCTCTTCCTAAGGTTGAAATGATCTTTTCTGCTAACATTGTTAATACCTCCTTTAATCGTAATTCATAAATACTAATTCCTGTAGCCACTCCTACATTTAGTGATTCAACCCCTGTGTACATTGGGATTTGGACAATATGATCAGCTGCCTTTATTACTTCATCTGAAACTCCCAAAGTTTCATTTCCTACTACCAAGGCTATTGGCTTTTTATCCAAATCCACTGTTGATTGTAATGACTTTCCATGAGGACTTGTGGCAATTATTTGATAGCCCTGTTTCTTAAGATAAGAGACTGCTTGTTCTGGACTATTATATCGTTTAAAATTTACTTTAAATGAAGTACCTCGAGAGGCATCAATTGTTTTGGGAATATAAGGATCAAAGTCTGCATTAGTTGTTATAAAATCATTGATTCCATATGCTCTTCCAGTTCTAATAATGGTTCCTATATTTCCATGATCATTGATATCATCTAATAATAAGACAAATTCACTAAATTCTTCTTTATTAGCTAAAGGCTCAGCTACTCCAACAGCTGGAATCAAATAATTGGTTTCAGTGATCTTTTTTAAAATTCCATTAGAAGTTTGATAAATTGGAGCTGAAAATTGCTCATAATTAGTTGGATCTTCATTCTTGCTAATAAAAATACTCTTTATCTCTAGTCCAGCATCTTTAGCCCATGTTATCTGTTCTAAACCCCGCAATTGTATTTTATTTTTAATAATTCTATTTTTAATTTTTGATAATTCTCTTGCTTCTTGAATCAAAGGATCTTTTAGTTTTGTAAGAGTTCTCATATAGATACTTCCTCCATTAATTGTTAGTATTGATTTAAAGTTATTATTCAGTCTATTATCTCCCTTTTTTCTTCTGTTTCTTCTTCTCTTGCTTTAATCTAAATTTTCTTTGTTGCATTCTATCTTTTTGTTTCTTTTTATATTGCTTCTTCTTTTTCTTATTCTGCTCTCTTTGCTGTTGTAAAGCTTGTTGAGCCTTAGTACCTACACCTGTTTTCTTCATTTTTTTACTTATCTTTCTTTGTAACCTTTTAGGATTAATTTTTTTCTTTTTAACTTTAGTAGCTGGTATAGGTTTAGAAAATTGAAGATCTTCATATTCTTCTAAAATAAAATTATAGATCTCTTCATCTTTAGGTTTAGAGAAGAACAGGTTTTTAGCTACTTGATATTTATTATGAACCTTCTGTTCAAATACGCCAACCCAAAAAGAATCTTCATAAAAGACTGTTAAAGTAATCATTATGTATCCTCCCTGTTTACAGAATTACTACAAAGAAAGGACAACCCCAGAGAGGGTAGGTTACTGGCATTTAACTTATAAGTTAAATGTGTACGGACTACCAACCATACTGTGTTTTTATCTTTATAAGTTATAAATTTTAATTAAAATATAATAGTTACTTAATTATCTTTCATTTAAATTATATCTAATTTGTTCTAATAATGTCAAAAATAATATTATCTTTCATAATTAATATCTCTAAAATTGATTATTAAAAAATTAAAAGAAATTATGAATTAAACATAAAGATAGCTAGTAATAAGTAAGAAAATAATGATTACAATAATAATTAAAATAATAATTAAAATAAAATAAACAATACTTACAACAATAAGTATTGTAATAAACAAAAGAACATTACTGAAAAAATGAAAATATAATAACAAAGAATATGGATAATGGAGATAATAATAAGAAAGTCAGAAGGATAATTGTAATATACTATCGAATTATATCTAATAAGTATAATTATTAATTAAAGTTTTTTTGATAATTAATATACAGTTTTTATCTGATTAGCTTCAAGAATTTTAGAGCAAGTAGTAGGAGGTGGTGATAATAGATCAACATAATAAAGACCTAGCAGAAGAAGTTAACCCTTTATCTAATAATCAGTTAAGTAATGGAGTTATTCTTGTTGATAAAGTTTCTAGAAAGATTATAAAGATAAATCAAAGGGCACTGAACTTATTAGGATATAAAGATAATCAACAGTTAATAGGTGCTGATATTGATATCCTTGGAATAAAAGGTCTTGAAGATCAAAATGCTAAGCAAAATTATAAATTTATAAGTGAACATTTACTAAAGAATGGTAATATTTCATATTTAGCAGTTACTATTCAAAGAATGAACAATAATCAGATTATTTATAATATTCATGAGCTCAATGAAGAATGCAACTATTGTTATCAGAAAATGAAAGAGAGACATTTACAGGAGCAATATCAATATATTCATGAAGAGAATAGACTAGCTACCATCTTTGCCAATATGAAAAATTCAAGGGATTTTAATGTTTTTTGCCAACAGTTACTAAAAATATTGCTACTTAGAACAGGTCTAAAGAGTGGTCTTATAATTTTAAATGATATCTTTAATAATCAAGAATATATCAAGCAAGAAGCTAATTATAAGTTGAGTAATAAGAGCTATCAGCTTATTAAAAATTTAATAGCTGACAAGAATAACTCAATAAAAGATGATTTAACTAAGCTATTAGATGATGAATTTTCAGAAAGTTCACCTAATTATTTTATAGAAGTTTTAGAAAAACATGATAAAGTCTTAGGAGTTATCGTAGTAGGTAGTTCTACAAGCTGTTATAAGGAGTTTATTAAAGAGATTATTCAATCATGCTCTGCCTATCTAACAGGGGCAATAACTAAAATTAAGGTTTTACAAGAGGAGATTGAAAAAAACACTTTAAATAAAGAGATTGAGATAGCTTCTAAAATTCAGAATTCATTTATACCAAAGCAGACACCACGCCATGATAAATTAGAGTTATCGATTTATTACAACCCTGCTAAAGAGGTTGGTGGCGATTATTTTGCTTTCAAACAAAATAAAGAGAATTTAAATATTTTTATCTCTGATGTGATGGGCAAAGGTATTCCAGCAGCAATAGTAGTTGCCACAATTCATAGTGCCTTTAATATTTTAAATAGACTAGCAGAGGCTCCTTCCAAAGTTTTAGAGCATATCAATTATAACCTCTACCATGATTTAAAGAATAGACCTACCTTTGTTTCTGCATTTTATGGTTCCTTTGATTTTAAGAATAACAGCTTTACCTACAGTAATGCTGCTCATAATCAACCTATAATCTGGTCTAATCAAAAAAAGCAGATAATCACTTTAGTAAAACGGGGTATTTTATGTGGTATAGAACAGGACTACCTTTATAAAAGTTATAAAGTTGAGTTAAATTATGGTGACATCCTATTATTTTATACTGATGGTTTAATAGACATTCAAGATAGGACTGGTAAGAGGTTTACAGTAAATAGATTGCACCAACTCCTAATTGATAATAACCAATTATCGGCTGAAGATATTAAAGAAAAGTTGGTAGAAGAAATTTATAGCTTTTCAGATGGTACTCCTTTCCCAGATGATGTTAGCTTAATTATCTGTAAATTTTTAGGAGGGGATAAGTAATGGCCAGTTTTGATAATAATAAACACCCCATAGATTTTAGAAAGATAATTAGTGGAGAATTTTGAGCTAAAAGACCTTCAAAACCCTTTGCAGTTAAGCTGCAGAGTCTAGATAATCAAGAGCTATTCTCTGGGGTCGTAGAATTAGTAAGCCCTATAGGTATAGTCTTAAAGAGTAATATTCCCTTAGGTAAGTATAAAGTAAAGATATTTGATAACTTAGAAATAGTAGTGAAATCAGTTAATTTACAAGAGACAAAGCCTTATCAATCCTTTGATATTATCAAGGTTATTAGGGAAAAAGAAGAGAGAGAGAAGTTAAGTAAGGAAGATTTTGAGTTACTAACTTATTCTCCCAAAGATTTAATAGACAAGTTAACAGAAGGTTTGCCCCAAGGTAATAAAGAATCAATTAGAGATCAGTTAAAAATAGAGGTAGAAAAATCAGAACTATTAGATGAATTAGAGGTAGCAGATGTTTTTAAATATAATAAAGGAAGAATAAAAAATTTAACAGGCTTTGGTTGTATTACCTTATCAGAGAATTATCTAATCAACTTTATTAAAAGGTCTATAGAAGATAAGAGATATACCAGAGAGACAACTATAGATCAATCAGGAGAAAGAATCTATGATTTACATGCTGTCCCTATGGACTATAAATCAGGAGGCATAATTGCAATTGATGTCACAGATATAATCAATACAGAAAGAAGGAACAAGACTAGAGAATTAGAGATTTATCGTGATGTGATAGAAGCTGCTACTAATGGAAAGTTTAAATTAATCTTTACAGAAGAAGAGATCAATAAACAACTAGAAAAGGGTAGTGAGTTGTTTAAGACTAATATTAAAAAAGCTGAGGATATCAAGGCTATTAGAGCTAAATTTAAAGAAGTTATCACCAAATTTAACTTTGCTGCTAAAGAAAATCTTCGTTTAACATTAGCTCTTTCAGAAGTGATTACAAATGCTTTAAAACATGGTGGAGCAGGAGAGTTGATAGTCAAGGAGTATGATAATAGATTAAGAATTATAGTCAGTGACCAAGGTTTAGGAATTGATTTCAAGGAGTTACCAAAAGCTACCTTAATGAAGAACTATTCTAAATCTAATAGTTTTTCTTTAGGACAAGGTTTTTCAGTCATGTTTATGGCTAGTGATCGTTTATTATTGAAGACTGATTGCCATGGAACCATAGTCATTTTGGAAAAGATGTTAAGAGAAGGAGGTGCACTAGATGAATAAGGAGCGTTCTGTAATTGTTAAAGGTGAAAGTATTAATGATACAATTGAACAGGGATTAGAAATATTAGGATGTAAAAGGGAAGAGGTAAAATTAGAGATTTTAGAAGAGGGTAAAAAGGGGTTTTTTGGCTTAGGTAAAAAGTTATTTAAGATAAAACTAAGCCTTCTTGAAAAAAATGATAAACAAGAAGAAATACAGATAGATAATGAACAAGAGATTACAGAAGATAAGCTAGTTGAACTTAGAGATAATAAACTAGTTTTAACTAAACAGATTGAAGATAGATACCCAGTTATTAAAGCAGAGAATGGAATTAAATTATATGTTAATGGTGCCAAAATTGATGATTGGGTTATCTTATCTGATGATAAAGAGATTAGAGTGGAAGTTATTAATCAAGAAGCAACTTCAGATATTGAAGTCAGAGTAAGTGATGATAAATTAGCTGGGTATCTTAAGGTTGTTCAAAAGGAAGGTTATCAATTTAAACCCCAATTAATTGAGTCTGCTCATAAAGAATATAGGATTATAGCAGAGAAGGTCGCCGATATCAAAGCCCCTACAGTAGAGTTAGATGATATCTATAATAAGCTAGCAGAGCTAAAGATTGGCTATGGTCTAAAGCATAGCAATATTCAGCAGGCTTTAAAAGAAGCTAATCAGGAATTTTTAGTTGCAGAGGGTAAAGAGGTAGTTGAAAGCAAAGATAGTGAGATTCGATATCTCTTTAATAATGATAATGAATCCTTAAATGATTCTCAGGATAAAGTTGATTACTTTACAATTAATCAGATTTATTCAGTACAAAGGGGAGAGCTAATAGCTACTAAAGAACATCAGCTAGTAGGAGAAGATGGGATTAATATCTTTAATGAAAAGATAGAGGTTAAGCCTCCTAAAGATGTAGAGTGGTTAATTGATCAAGATAGTGTAGAGATAGTAGATGATAAGGCAATAGCCCTAAAAGAAGGACGACCGACTATTGATAAAGGTAAACTTAGTGTTCTTGAAATATTTGAGGTTGCTGGTAATGTTGATATGTCTGTTGGTAATATTGATTTTAATGGTGATGTAATTGTAGGTAGAGATGTCTGTGATAATTTTAAGATTAAAGCTACAGGAAAGATTATAGTGGGTAATAATGTTACTAATGCTTATTTGGAGTCAGAGCAAGGGGTAGAGGTTAAGGGGAATATAATTGGTAGTCAAATTATAGTAGGTAAGTTATCTGTTTATTATAGGCAGGCTGATGAGCAATTAATTAAGTTACTAGACAGGATAGAACAGCTAGAGTTAGCTCTTAAGGAATTAGTCTCTAATCAAGCCTTTAAGACTGAGGATATTAAACTTAAAGGCTATCAAGCAGTTATTCAAATTTTAATTAGCAGTAAGTTTACTGATCTTTATGAAATACTTAAAGCTTTTGATAATTTAAATCAAGAGATAGATCAAGCTGAACTCTTTGATGAGCTTCAATTACTAATTACTAGGTTAAAAGAGTTCTTTAACCTAACAGGTATCTGTTATATTAATAATTTAAAGGATTTAAAGGAGTTAAAAGATTTAATTAGTGTAGTCTGTAATATCTTAGCTTCTATTAAGGTTACTAAGCCTGAGATTATAGCCAAATATGTTCAGAGTTCTAAATTGATAGCTAGTGGAAATATTGCTGTTCTTGGTGAAGGGGTTTATAATTCTGAATTAAACTCTAATGCTCAAGTAGAGATAAATGGTAATCCTGGATTCTTTAGAGGAGGTAAGATTAAAGCTGGAGAAGATATAAGGGTAAAGGAGTTAGGTAGTGCCTCTGGCAGTCAAGTAGAGGTAGTTGTACCAAAAGCACAGAAGGTAATTGCAGATAAGTTATTCATAAATGTATCAATAAAAATAGGTGATAGGAAGTATAAATCCCAAAAGGACTTAGATAGAATATCTGCTCATTTAAATGAATCAGGTAAACTAATCTTATTTTAATTTGATAGGGGGGGAAATTCGATGAAGATTGAGATAGAGAAGAGAGAGGATATAGCAATTATTAATATGCAAGGCGAGTTAGATATGTCTACAGTTGATAATTTAGTAGCTAAAACTAAAGAGTTAACTTATAGTTATAGAAATATTATCTTTAACTTTGCTGATATAGAGTTTGTTGATTCTACTGGAATTGGTAACATCATTAAGCTATTTAAAGATAATCAAGATGCTAATTATCTAATTACTAATTTAAGCTCTGATGTGGAAGAGATATTCTATATTCTAAATTTAAAGGAGTTATTAGGTGAAAAAGTATTTACCAAGACCTTAACAGAAGCTATTGATTTATTGAAAGGTGAAAAGAAAGTTAATTAATGCTATTAATTTAAAATTTATCAAATTATCTAAAGCAGGTTGGGAGATCTTGTATCTTTCAACCTGCTTATTTATTATTAACAACAAAAATTCTGCTTTTTATAGTTGTTGTATATCTTTTATATCTTATAAATCTTTAGGGTTGGACAAGCCTTATTGTAGAAAGGGTTTGCAGAGAAATACCCTGACAAATTAAAGCGATATACCTACAAATTAAAGCGATACCCTGACAGATTAAAGCGATATACTGACAAATTAAAGCGATATACTGACAGTTGCTTATTGTTGATGTCTGTTGATTGTGTTATAATTATCTGGGGAGGTTATGTCTTTGAAAAATGAAATATTAAATAAACCTAATCAACTAATAAATTTGATTCCAGATAAAACCATTACTGTTACTGAGAGAAAAGCTTATAATATTATGTTGAAGTATGCTCAAGAAAAACTTAAATTTGAGAACTTTGAGGGAAATACTTTTCAAATTCCTCGTTATATTTTACATAAGAGAGCTAATTTAAAAAATGATAACAATGATTATATTTATGAAAGATTAGAAAATCTAATGAGAACTGTGGTTAGAATATTTCGAGAAAAAAACAATAAAAAAGAATGGCAAAAATCTTTTACTTTGCTGAGTTCTATTGAAAGAACTGATGATGATTATTATGAGTTTGAGTTAAATAATCATATTATTAATTCTTTAAAAAATCAAACCTTCTTTGCACCATTAGATTTGATGATTATTAATTCTCTAGCAAGTCAATATTCAATAATTTTTTATGAGTTAGCTATTCAATATAAAAAATATAAAATTCCAAAGATGAGTATTGAGGAAGTAAGGGGATTAACTAATACTCAAGATATATATAAACAATTTTATGACTTTAGAAAAAGAGTTTTAGATGTAGCTTGTGAAGAGATAAGTGAGAAGACTGATATTGTACTAAGTTATAAGACAGAAAAGATAGGAAGAAGAATAGCTTTCATTGATTTTGAGATTGAAAAGAAAAAGAAGATCCCTGTTAAGCTTGAAACTAAGGTTGAAGAGCCAAAGGACTATTCTGCAGAAGTCTTAGAGCTATTTCAGCTTTTACCTAAAGATGAACAGGTTGAGAGTAATAAGAGAGAGTTGGCTAAGCTGTTAGCAGGGCATAGCTTTAGATATTTAAAGGCTGATATTGAGTATGCCAAGGAGTTTAATCCTGATAATTTTATGGGCTTTTTAAAGGCATCATGTAAAGGGGGACATTATTCTACTGCTGAGCTAGAGAAGAAAGCCAAGGAAGAAGAGTTGGCTAGGAAGAAAGCAGAGGCTGAGAGAAAGAGAAAAGAGTTAGAAGAGAGAATAGAGAAGAAGGCTAGGGAGATGGCTTTAGAGAGGTATGAAATGTTATCAGAGGTGGAACTAGAGAGTCATAATCAGGAATATGAGAAGATGACTGAAGTGGTGCCAGAGAAGTTTAGACCCAATAAAGAGGATTATATAATTGGAGCTTTAGAGGATAAGTTTAAGGAGGAACTAAGGGAACTTCTTTTTAGTTAAGAGTTAAGAATTAAAAGTTAAAAGTTGAAGTCTTAAAACTCTTAACTCTTAACTGCTTTTTTAGGGGCTAATGATAAGAAAAGGCAAACGAAGAGTAATAAAGTTAAAATTTTCGTTAAATCTGTTTATTCAATTTAATAATCAATATTTGACTATTAATAATTAATACAAAAATTATATAATATAACTAGTGTTATTTGTAAAAATATAAAAAAGGAGGAAGATAAAATGCAAGTAAGTGCTGTTAATTCTCAAGTGAATTACTATCAGAAGAATAAACTTAATAAAACTAAAGCAAATAAAGAGACTAATATAAAAAATATTATCAATGAATCTCAATCAGAGAATAATAAAGTAACTGATTCTCCAACTATAGAGGAAATATCTCAAAAATATGATATTACTAATGCTACTTTTGATGAATTTCGTGAAATATCTAAAGCACTATGTGATAATGGAAAAATCTCTAAATCCACTTATTTTATTATGATTTTTAATCCAGAAGAATCACCCCATTGGAAGGAATTTACCAAAGATATTCCTAACGCAAGTTATTTTAGGACTAAAGCAGATAGTCATGGCAGGAGGAATTGGATTGAAGAATTTGAAGCTAAATTGGAAGGTGCTAGAAGGGTAGGTAATCTATTAGGAGCTAAAAATCATCAAAAAATACTTAATGCTTTAAAAGAACTTAATTATAATCAAAAATCGAAGGATTAATCCTTCGATTTTTGATTATATAAAGGTTTTATTTAATATAAATCCAATCAGACATTGTATTCCATGGGTAATTAGTTGATGTATTTTCATAAGTAAACTTACCATGTTCATAACCAGTTGCATCCCACCAATAATACCAGCCATCAATTATATTATCACCATTAGGATCATATTTTTCAGAATGAACTGATGATAAAGTACTACCGTTCATTTTAGCAATTCTGTTATCCCCATAGCCTACTTCTAGTGTAATGATATATAATGGGTCTCCGCCATGGTCATGGTTTGTAGAAAGTAAATTAGGGTCGTTATAAAAATATTCATACCCACCATATTGAGCAGAACCTAAAGCATAAACTTGTAAATATGTTAATCCTGAAGCTGGTGATTGTGCTGTAACTTCACTCTCATTTTCTTTAATAACACTCTCTAATTCTATTTCAGTAGAAATATCTTCTTGACCTTTTACTACAATATTTTCAGTCTCTCCACTAGCCACCTTTGATTTTAAGTTAAAATCTTTAAAGTTGATTGTATTATAACCTATAGCTTCAATTGAGTAAGTTCCAGCAGGTAAATTCAAATTTGCAACTTCTTGATCACTATCAACATTTACACTGTCTACTATATTCCCTTCTTTATCAAGAACAGTTAGATCAATCCCAGTATTATCTAAATTTTTTGATATCACTTCAGTGTTTGCTAATTTCACGGCAACATTTCCTTCCCCTTCAATGCCTTTAGCTACATCATCACTAGAACTACATCCTGATAGTAGTAAAGTTAAGCCTAAAACAAACAAAACAGAAAACAATCCAATTTTTCTTCTCTTTAACATATAACCCCTCCTATGTATTTATATTGTTTAAAAACTATTTTAAGTATATAGGATGTTTTTTAATTGTCAATGGATTTTTGGTAAATAAAGGCTATATAGAGATCAAACTGCTCTTTTTGGTTATATTTTCAAAATGAGTATATTATTTGAGAAAGGCGTTTACAGAAACAGTATAATCCACGTCCTTATTTAGTAGATGATTTACCAAAAGTAAAGTTCTACAAAAGGAGAGGTTATAACATATTTATTTAATTTTATAGGACAACAATCTCACTCAGAAGGCAGAGAATATCAATGGTGGGTACGAAAGGCCAAAGGGTGATTTTCCTCTATCCTTTCTTATGTAATGTAGCAGGGGTGCACTAAACTATCCAGCTATACTACAAGCTTGGGGACAGACGGGAAATGCTGTGAGATTTCACGCTCGCCCCAAAGGGTGTCCCTCAATCTTCCCTGCAAATAAAAAGAGGTAACTATATATTTACTGAAATGATATATCAAGGAGAGGTGAAACTTAAAAAAGTTAAGTATTAGTTGAAGATTAACAAATAAAGCAGAGAATAGATTTATTGGCTCTCTGTTTTTTTAGATAAAGATTGTAACAACAACAAAATTTTTTTGAATATAGCTTGAATATAACGAGTAAATATCAATGATTTTCGTTAAATGCTATAGTTGTTGTATATCTTTTATATCTTATAAATCTTTAGAGTTGTACAAGCCCTATTGTAGCAAGGGTTTGCAGAGAAATATGACTAGAAAAAGGGACAATACAACTAGAAAATGGGACGATATAGCTAGAAAAAGGGATGATATGACTAGGAAATGGGATAACACAACTAGTAAATATTGATTTACTAGTTGTGTTATATTATAATTAGAAATTGAGGAGGAGTATAAGTGAAAAATGAAATTTTAAATAAACCAAATCAATTAATTAGTATCATTCCAGAAAAAAGTATAAGCTTAATTCAGCAAAAATCATATAATATTTTTTTAAGGCATGCTCAAAATATAGTGAAGTTTAGCAATAAAGCAGAATATGAGAACATTGATGATGAAAAAAGATATGTATTTGATATACCTTGTAGAGAATTAAAAGAAAAGGCTGGATTAGATAAACAAGACTATAACTATATTAAAAGCGAACTTGAAAAATTAATGAAGATAGTTATAACTGTTGTAGATAAAGAGAATAAAGGGAATTGGGATATGTTTCACTTATTAGAAAGGGTTAAAAAAGAAGAAGGAACTTTTAGATATTTTTTAGATGGTTTTATAGTAAAAGCTTTAAAGGAACATAACTTCTTTACTTCCCTTGATTTAATGCAGATTAGAGAATTAAAGAGCAAATATTCCGTTGTTTTCTATGAACTTGCTATTAGATATAAGAAATATAAGATTCCTAAGATGAGCATCGAGGAGTTAAGAAAAAGAACTAGTACAGAGGATAAATATAAAAGATTTTATAATTTTAAAGTAAATGTTCTAGATGTAGCCTGTGAGGAAATATCAGAAAAAACCGATATCAAATTATCTTATTCTACGGAAAAGCAGGGCAGAAGGATAGCTTTCATTGATTTTGAGATTGAGAAGAAAGAAGAGCTACCTGTAAAGCTTGAAGCTAAGGTTAAAGAGCCAGAGGAGTATTCTCAAGAGACATTAGAGCTATTTAACCTCTTACCTAAAGGTGAACAGGTAGAGAGTAATAAAAGGGAATTGGCTAAGCTGTTAGAAGGGCATACCTTTAGATACTTGAAGGCTGATATTGACTATACTAAAAAGGCTCAACCTGATAATTTTATAGGCTTTTTAAAGGCTTCCTGTCAAGGGGGACATTATTCTAGTACTGAGGTGGAGAAAAAAGCTAAGGAAGAAGAGTTGGCTAAAAGGAAAGCAGAGGAAAAGAGGAAGAGAAAAGAACTAGAAGAGAGGATAGAGAAGAAGGCTAGGGAGATGGCTGTAGAAAGGTATGAGCTGTTAGCAGAGAAGGAACTAGAGAAGTATAATCAAGAATATGAGAAGATGACTGAAGTGGTTCCAGAGAAGTTTCGACCTGATAAAGAGGATTTTATAATTGGAGCTTTAGAGGATAAGTTTAAGGAAGAACTAGAAGAACTTCTTTTTAGTTAAAAATTAAGAATTAAAAGTTAAAAGTTGAGGTCTTAAAACTCTTAACTCTTAAGTCTTCACTGTTAACTATTAACTGCTTTTTTAGGGGCTAATGATAAGAAAAGGCAAACGAAGAGTAATAAAGTTAAAATTTTCGTTAAATCAGATTGGGGGCTTTTTTTTTATTTGAACCTAATGATTCAGGTAATAAATTAATTGGTTATATTTTAAAAATAAGTATATTATTTGAGAAAGGCGTTTACAGAAACAGTATAATCCACGTCCTTATTTAGTAGATGATTTACCAAAAGTAAAGTTC
>Ga0163226_1000158_pt1 | contig 13142 bp, 16 predicted proteins | sample MSEWel2016_07_13_2_FD_113144 | JGI IMG/M metagenome (GOLD analysis project Ga0163226, IMG submission 113144) | Subsurface microbial communities from deep shales in West Virginia, USA - MSEEL Well Study Marcellus 5H_2016_07_13 ...
ATTACTGAAGGTAAAGATTCTTCAACTGTTGATTCTTTTGCCTTAAATTTAAAATTACATAACGGTGATCCTAAAAACATTAAAAAGATCTGCTGTGATATGTCACCAGCCTTTATTAAAGGTGCTGCTGATAACTTCTTTCAGGCTAAGGTTACCTTTGATAAATTTCATGTAATGAAAGCTGTAAATAAAGCTGTAGATCAGGTAAGACGCAATGAACAATCTGATAACAAAGAACTTAAAAAGACAAGATATATCTGGCTTAAAAATAAGAATAATCTAACCAAAAAACAAAAAGAAAAACTAAAATCGCTATCTGAAATGAATCTAAAAACAATGAGAGCCTATAATCTTAGATTATCCCTGCAGGAATTCTGGAATATCGATGATCTCACAGCTGCAGCAAGTTATCTGCAGAAATGGTATCTCTGGGCGATTCGCAGTCAACTGGAGCCAATGGTTAAGATAGGCCGATTTATTAACAGACACTGGCAGGGCATAATGAACTATATTGAAAGCCGAATCAATAATGGTATTTTAGAAGGCTTAAACAGTATTGTTCAGACCATAAAAAGAAAAGCCAGAGGGTTCAGGAATTTAAATAATTTCATGACAGCTATATATTTACAGTGTGGTAAACTTGAATTTGATTTACCTAAAGCATTTATTTAGAATTAGAATTCATGCTAATTTAAAGCTATATTTAAATTCCGAGTTACCATTAATGTTAATATATGACATTTGGGTTACCCACACTAAATAGCGAAGAGCCATATTATTTGACATTCACAACCTGACTATCAATATTTTTTCTTTTGCCAAATTCTTAATTAAATCTTTTAATTGAATTAGATTTTTCATACAAACATCTCCAGATATTTTCTTAAGACACTACTGATTTTTAATTTATCTCCATAATTCAAAAGTAAATGAATATCTTTATCTTTTCCTGTTAAATATTTTCTAATAGCTTCATTTACCATTGAAATATCCATATTATTACGATCTTTTAAAATATCACAGATTGTTCTTTCTTTATTATATACTTTAATTTTCCTGCCGTAGATGGTTTCCTTTTCCATAACCCCTAGTAAATGAAGTTCTTTTTTTACTGTATGAACTTTAATGTTTTCTTCTTTTAAATAAGGATTATGATAACCATAAGGAACAGTTGCTGTATATTCTAGAGGATCTCTATCACTTAGATCATGTAGATAAAGTGCTGTTTCATGAGAATAAATTAATCTGGAATTTTTTTGCTGGATAACATACATCTCATCATTAAAAGTAGCGGGAGTTGTATAAACACCTCTTTTAATTCTCTCAAGCTTATCTTCTTCTAAAAAAATAGATAAATATTCTCGAGGAATATTTTCTTCTTCCAATTCTTTGGTTAGAATAAGGCCGTCATTCTTTTTTATTAAATCATTTAATTTCTGACGATAATTCATCGAACCACCTCTTTTACTTTTATACTAATATTATATCTTATTTTAGTTTAAAAGTAAAAAAATATTCTTTGTTTATTTGTTGTATAATAAAATTACAGTAAGTGAAAGAGGTGGTTCTTTAGTTTTATTATGATACATTCGTTCTTAACATTCAATTAATAAAAGCAATTACTCTATATTAGTATAAATTATTTTACTTCAGTGAAAGTTTTATCATAATACTTTAAATTTTTTTCACTTATAATAATTTCGTATTAACTGAAGCAAGCCATTACTATTATTAACCTGTAGACTTTCAAACCCATGTTCCTCATAAAATTCAAGTAAAGAATCTTTGTTTTCACACTCTACAATAATAATTCTGCCTCCAACAAGTTTTTGGCTTCTTTCGATAATATTAATAGCTCTATCTAGTATTTCATTTGTTTCTTGAAAACTATCTTCATCAATCAGAAAATAGGTCCTAGTGATTCCTTTTTCTTCTAACATAACTGCGTTACTATCATAACCTCTGCTTCCATTTTTTATAAAATTTTCTATATCTTTATTTCTTTCGCAATAAAAAAAGGAAATAGCTTTATCTAAAATCCTTTGCTTTTCAGGATCAGTTTTAGCCATTTCCAATAATTTATTTAATGAAAGCAATACTACATTTCCTCTAATATCTTTTCACCCCTATCCATTTCTTTCTCCACATCAATTTTAGGGACATTATATTTTTCTTTTTCATTTACTGGTTTTAATAGAATCTTTAATTTTTCATCTGAATCAATAACAAATTTATCAAAAATAGAAGAAGTAGCCATAAATATCATCTCCTTTAGTTCTAGCTATTACTATCTATTCAAATTATATATGAATTTTATTAACTTTGCAATCTTCATTTCAAAAAAATTCCATATTATTGCAGAATAAAAACATACACTGCAACTAAGTGAGTCTTTATTCCAATAAAAAAACTCCCACCAGATTTTTAAAACTCTGATGAGAGTAGATATTCATTGCTATTTAATTTTTTACTAGCTTTTGTCATCTATAAATTTTTTTACATTAATTAACGGCAAAGTTAAAGATGTTATATTAGCTGATTTAGTTACATCTGCTATTGCTGATCTTAAGAAAGGAAATAATATAGAAGCTCCATTATATTTACACATTGTTAAAAAATCATCGGCTTCCATATCTTCATCTGCAGAAAAAAATCCAAGTATTGGCATACTCAAAGTAAAAGGATAATTATTTTTTTCGACTTCATCCCAGATCAAATGTCTAGCTGAGTCCAACCAGTATGCTCCTGTTGATCAATGCTGGTATTAATATCTAAATCAAATTCTAAATTTACAGAATCTTCACTTTTGAAATTCTGATTAAAATCATACTCTATTTTCTTTATTATCAAAATAAAAATTACTTGTTATATTATTTTTCATATTATGACGCCCTTAATAAATTGCTGTCTTTTGTTTCAGAAACACTAGTTTTAATAGTGTTTTCCATCTTATAACTATACTTATAAGAATTCTTATTTTTATTCTCAGACGATAACTGATATTCTCCTTTTACATCATCACGCGGAGGACAGTCATCGATACCAGATTTTTTTAATAAACCTAAAAATTCTTCATCACTCATATTTTCTAATTTTTCGGTGACTCTATTGAAATATTCTTTAGTATCCATCTGTTTCTACCTCCTCAATATCAGTTATACAATCTTGATTTCTAACACAAAGTTGAACCTGCATTATCATTACCTCAGTTGGTTGGACTGGTTTTGGATTTTCTCCAATCACAAAAATATGTCAAACAACATCATACTCTTCTAATTCATATAAAAGATCAAAAATAAGCTTTGAAGTGATTTTCTTATTGCCATTTAGTTTTTTATATTTTTGCCTAAGCAAAGTTGCAAATTCTTTGAAAGAATTAAAGTTTGCGGTGTCTAAAAGATCCAATAATTTATCAGTTCTTATATCAGCTCTAATAACAGACCACTGATCATACTTTCTGTTTCAACATAAGTTAAAAATATCCTGCATAAATTTAACAATTTGAAATATAAAATCGTAGACTAAATATATCTCAAAATAATATTTTAATCAAATTCTGCGCTCGGCAGATTCATAATATACTAAAATTACCGGGAATTGCAAAGTAGTATTCCCGAAAGTTGCAAACTAAAATTCCCTATTATTGCAAAATAAAAACATACACTGCAACTAAGTAAGTACTTTTTTTTAAACATCTAAAAAGATATCCTGACTATCTTTTGCTAAGAATATTGTTAAAAACACAAATAATGCTATTCATTAATACTATTCGCCAGCTGAGGAGATAAATTGTTTAATAAAATACTTATCCAGCTTTTCTTCAAACTCATTATTGATATATTTTGCAACTACTGCTTTTGATAATATTTTATACTCTTTTTTATCTATTTTATCTATTTTATCATTTTTTAATAATTTAGTTAGTGTTTTAGCTGCAAGATTTATATCAGTAGTAGACATTCTAGACTCATTATAATTACTCTTCTGCAATTCAAAAACATACTCAAGATCAGCATTTTTAGAATTATTTTTATTAACTATCATATCCATAATTATCTCTCTTCTCTAATAATCTCAGCAATATCAACATACTCATTAGGAATAACAAGATCATTATCTAAAGCAGATTCAAAAAATAACTTTTTATACCACTGAGTACCCTGGTAATATTTATACCACTTAGAATCCAGAAAATCCTCTTCTAAATAAACTTCTTTTACAATTCTGTCATTAAAATCTTCTGAAATAAAATACTGAAAAACTCCCTCCAGCCAGAGATTCTCATCATAATCTAAAAACTCATCATTTTCTTCAAAGAGTTCTTCATTTATCATAAATTCTTTCCAGCTTTTAATCCGATCATCCGTTTTTTCTTTTAATACTAAAGTTCTGAAAAATTTATTTTCATTAACTTCAGCAGCAGAATCATCTCTCTATTGTGGGTTTTTGTTTAAAAAAGTCTGCAGATGTTTTTTTATCTCTTTAAATGCACCAGTAAATCTATCTTTGTTACTGATTCTCGTTGTTTTATATTCTTCAGAAAAATCGTCGGAACTATCAAAACAATATTTCCAGTCCAAATATGGCATATCAGGATAAGTAAATACCTGAGAACCCCTGATGAGAAAAAGTATCTGCATAAGCATGCAAAGTTATTCCCAGTTTTATGGGGTCACTCTGTTTTAATGCTGTCTTAAGTATATTCATAATAATTGGTGATTCTTTTTTGTAGCGCACCTTTTTTTATCTAAAATCACCTTGATTATTTGTTTGATAGATTCTCAATTGGAATAACTGGAATGTTTGATTGGATAAAGGAAGAATTTAAATTAGATTGTTAATTGTTTCATTAATCTATCTATTTAAATTATAATACGATTGTTCTTTTAATTCAAGAAAATCTTTACAATTTATTTGTTTTATTACAATCAGCAAGAATTACAAACTGAAATGCCTGATTATTAAAGCACAAGATGTAAAATCTTATTTAACGAAAGTGTAAAATCTTATTTGACATTCACACTATGGGCATGACGAGATGACCTAACATACATTATTATAAAAGGTTTTAAATTACATCTCTAAAGCCATTTGAACTAATTCTCTTTTTTTTCCTTTGGCCAACTTATAATAAGATCTAAATAATTTTTCGTAAGATTTTTTTCCTATCCCATTAAAATTATTTATCTGCCAAAACTTTTGAACAGGTTGCTTATCCACTATTATTTTTACCTGTTTTGCATTAATTCCAACCTTTTTAATTAAATGTTCACGGTCAGCTTTATTAACAAGATCAAGCATTTTCTTTTCTGTACCTTCAGCTTCATTTTTTTCATTTAAGCAGATATAAATATCAATATCCAGATCAGATAAATATTTTTCCATTAGATCTTTAACTGCTTCCCAGTCTAAGCCTCCATTATTTGTACCCAATTTTGGAAAAGCAGCTGATTTCATTTCTACTTTAGAGTGATTTTTACTAAAATATTTAAGACCTGCTTCGATCCATTCTATTTCTGACTTATTTCTCCAGTGTTTCTTTGTTGGAAAATTTAGTATCCATAAATCATCACTATGATTGTAAATATATTCTCCTCTATAGTTAATATAACACTTATCTAATATTAACAAAATGCTTTACAAATTATATTTATTTAAAAAATCTTCAAAAACTTTCCGCCACACACGAACATGTCTACTTTCATCACTTAAGGGGTCATCTTCAAACCTTTCCGAAAAATAGGTTCTTTTCATATCTGCTGATAATAACCAGTCTTTAATAAAATTAACTTTACTCTTTGAATCGTCTCTATCATTTATTTTTTCCACAACTTTATTGATTCGTTTCATTCTATTATTCTCTGCAGTAGTTGTATGATTCTGGGTCTCTCTCCATTCAGGTACATTGGCAGCAGATTGATTTTGTTTAAGTGCTGCAAATAGTCCCTCGCTTAGATCTGTTTTGTCATCTTCGATCATTTGAATTAAATTATTATCCCTAATTTTATTTAAATCAGTCTCTGATAAAAAATCGCCAATTAAATTATGAGAATAAAATTTTGGAAAAGATCTACCGAATGAACTTTTAAAGTTAGAAAAACTCATTTTTCTTTTGCTGGTAGAATATCCTGTAGCAAATCCATCTGCACCAACCCCCATACATACTAGTCCATAAACATCTTCAAAATTTATAATTACCTGCTTTTTAGCTCTAATACCAATTAAATATGAAATTTCTAATAAACTTGAAGCTATCCTGGGACTAATTTGATAAAGTGTATCATATTTATTTCTTAAAATAACTAAATAAATTCCATCTAAAGCTCTAAGTGTTGAAATATTATCTAATATAGTTTGTAAAACAGTATTATCATCAAAATCACTCTGAAGTAATATACTATCATCAATTGTTAAAGAAGCTAAAAAATCTTCATTATATTCTGATTTATGTTCAAGAGCATTTTTAATCCATTTTAATTGTTCTGTAAACCCATCTTCTGCGTTTTTAATAATTGGAACTGGCAATATATATTTACTTACCTTAATTTCTTTTTGAAAATCAAGACAGTGTTTAATCTTTTGATTAATTCCTATGTCAGAAACTGGAAGGCTGTCAGGCCAAGAGTAATTTTCTTTATGTTCATTAAACCATTCAGTTATATTTTGATATTTATCAGAATTATAGTTTTCTGATTCAGCAAACCAGGGATAAGTTGTAAGGCGGGGGAAAACTATGTTATCTGAATCCTCTTCCACAATTAGTTCTGTTAAATATAACTGAGGATCAAATAGTATTTTTCTATCACTATATTTATTGTCATTAATTCTACTTTTTAAATATTCTCTATTTATACCACTTGGTAATAACATGACCCCTGAGATATCATCGATACAACTTGTTCTATAACCTAAATTCTTATACAGCACTATTATCACCTTCCATCAAATATTCAATAACTTCTTTACCAGAAAAAGGTCTATCGATTGGTCTTGTTTTAAGCAGATAATTAATAATATTCGCAATTTTATTGTCATAATTTAATCTGGCTGACTTTATAGGTGTAGGATTTATCCTTCCTATCATAGTATAATTAAATCCGTATGGATGCTGACCAGTATATGCTTCATACAAAACAATACCTAGAGAAAACAAATCACTTTTCAAAGTAATATTTTTCCGTGCAGCTAATTGTTCAGGTGACATATATACCGGAGTACCTACTGCCATCCCAGTTTTAGTAATGGTTGATAAATCGTGGTGTTTGGCTATTCCTAAATCTATTAGTATAAAATCGTCTTCTCTCTTCATTATATTTGCTGGTTTAATATCTCTATGCACAATATCATGTTCCCAGAGTTGATCAATTGCTCTACACATAGAGATAACCAACTTTCTCATCTCGGAATCCTCTAATTTCCTGACTTTTATTACATTTTTTAAATTTTCACCCGATATAAAATCAGTTACAGCATAATAATAATCTTTATCTCCTATTTGTATATTGCCAGAGCCAATCAAATCTACAAAATAAGGAGAATCTAATTCTTTAAGTTTTTCAACCTCTCTTTCAGCTCTAATTTTCATATCAGGTTTGTAAATCTTCAAAAAAAGTTCTTTCTCTTCTCTTTTTACTTTAAACACGAATCCCTGAGCTCCTGATTCAAGACTGTCAACTACTGAATAATCTTCAAATAAATCATCAACTTCGTCCAAAGTTAAATACAAAGTTGCATCTTCACTCATTAAACACCAGTCCTCTCTTATATTTAATTTAATACCTTCCACTTTTTATTGGTATTAAAATCCTGCAGGGCTTTTAATTGTTGTAGTCTGGATTCTGTTTTGTTTTTTGAATTAACTTTTTTTGTATTTACAGCTGTAGAGAGACTACCATCTTCATCCACTAAAATTAGACCAATATTTTTTTCAGTAAAATGGGATATTATTGTATTTTTCTTTTCATTCGCAAATTCTGCATCCATTGCTACATAAGAATAATCTGCAAATTTCTTTGTGTCTTCAGCCTGAGCGATGGCTTCTTTCCATCTAGATAACTTGGCTTCTACTGCATATAATTCTCCAATTGAATTAATTAATGGTTCAATAACCTTAAATCTATAACGAGACAACTGTTCAATAAAATTTAAATTTAAAAAAAGTTTAATATAATCATTTTTGATATTATAATAGTCAGAAAAAGTATCAGAAGCAATTTTCTGAATAGAAAAATCTCCATACTCACTCATAAGAGATAAAATATATTGTTCAGAACTATTTAGTCTTTTTAACTTATTAATAATCTCTTCGTCTAATAAATCTTCATTCTCAATTGTTAAAAAGACCAAATCAATAATCCTACTACTAACTGTTAATTCTTCAGCAACAGCTATTTTTTTATTTGTATTGAAAGTTTTCTTGATTCCTTCAATAATATGAGGAACCATTTTTCGTTCTTTTTCGTAAAACATAACCTTCACCTCTTATAGAATTATCGATTTTTATAACTTATATCAATATTATACTGTAAAAAAATGTAAATATCAAGTTTTGTTGAGATTATTTTTTCACTTCATAATTATCTCCATATGCCGTATTTAGTTGCAAAAAACTCCCACCAGAATTAAAATCCAGTGAGAGTAACAGTTTAAATTAATATTTGATTCAACAAAGTCTTACATATATATGGTGGTACATTTTTCGCTTGATTATTTGTTGTATACTAAAATCACTGGAAATTGCAAAGTAGTATTCCTGAAAATTGCAGAATAAAAACATCCATTGCAACTAAGAGTACTTTGTTGCAATAAAAAGCTCTCACCAGGATTTTTAAATCCCAATGAGAGCTTCAATCATTTTTTTATGACTATCTTAATTTCTTATCTTATTTAAGCAGTTCCCTTAATTTGTAGTAAAGGAGGCTGCATATTCAACTGCCAGGCGAATGGCCTCTTCCATACTCAATGAATCAGCAATATTTTCTCCTGCAATATCAAAAGCTGTACCGTGATCAACAGAAGTTCTTAAAAACGGCATATTATTTGTTAAAGAAATAGTTCTTTCAAAATCCACCATCTTGGTAGCAATATGTCCCTGATCATGAAACAGGGATAAAATTGCATCATAATTGCCTTTTAAGCCTTTATGAAAAACTGAATCGGCGGGTACAGGTCCCACAACATCGTACCCCTCTTCTCTAGCTTTGTTGATTGCTGGAGTAATTTCTTCATCTTCTTCAGTGCCAAACAATCCATGTTCTCCTCCATGCGGATTTAAAGCTGCAATTGCTAATTTACCATCTTCAACTCCAAGTCTGGCTAAAGCTTTAACACACCTTTTTATATAAGAATAAACTCTGGCTTCAGTCACCATCTCACATGCTTTCTTTAAAGAAAGATGTCTTGATAAAAAGAAAACCCTCAAATCAAAAACCTGGAACATAGTCAGTGGATCCTCAGTCTCAGTTAGATCAGCAAACATTTCGGTATGGCCAATATAATCGACTCCGGCAGCTTTTAGAGATTTTTTGTTGATTGGAGCGGTAGCTACTGCATCCAATTTACCGTCCCGAGCCAGCTCAATAGACATTTTGATATATTCATAGGCTGCCTGACCTGACATTGCCTGTACTTCTCCATATTGAAGCTGATCAAGCTCAATATTATTCAGATCGATTAAATTAATTTCATTTTTATGATACTGATCCTGATCAATATCTTCAATCAAGTTAATATTTAAATCTACACCGGTCAGCTTTTCTGCTGCTTTAATTACCTTTCTATCACCCAGAACATATAGATTACCCATTTCTCTTATTTTCTCTTTTGACAGAGATTTTACAACAATTTCGGGCCCAATTCCACTCGGATCACCAATTGTAATCCCAATATTTTTTTTAGACATCTTTAACAGCTCCTTTTTAATTAATTTTTTTGAATAAATGATTTATACAATTTGTTATTGCATCAGCATCTCCGATCAAACCACCTTTAGTGACTATCGGGAGACCATCATAATCTCCACCCAGTATTTTGCCATAAACCGCCAACGGCAGCACTTCTTCCTGAACTTCAATCCCCACAGTCTTGATTGCTTTAGAGACAGCAATCGTAATATCTCCACCGGTTATAAAGATTCCACCAATTTTATTTTCAGCTGCACCTAAGACCTGTTTAGAAATCACTGCCAGTCCATCAGAAATTTTTTGAGCAATTTGATCTCTGCTAAGGCATAATTTTTTAGACATTTCATTTAAATCAAAAACATCTTCTTCTGTTTTAGAAGATACCAGACCAACTATTTGATAGTTTTCAATGTTATTTAAGATTTTAGTACTTACTCTTTCAATTTCTGCTTCCTTTTCTGCTCCAATTAATTTTTTGGAATCTACCAGAACTAAAAAGGGATTAGTGTTTTCTTCTAAATTTGCAACCTGAGTCCTGGTTAAATTAGTGGCACTCCCAATCGTTGCTAAAATGGATCTATCCTGATTACCATTGCTGCTTAAGGATTTAACTCCCAGAGCAAAAGTAAAGGGGCCGGGATCAACAGAAATAACTGGAGTCTCAAGTTTACTCACTACATCGGCAATTTTATTAATATCCTGTTGATTAACTGCATCAAAGACAATAATTCTTTTCCCTTCCTTTTTTAAACTATTTATTTCCTTAATAATTTCTTTTTCATTATTTTTTAAAGAACTTAACTCAATGCTTCCAATCTTATATTTACTCTGTCCTGCAATGATTTTACTGACACAGGAAGTTACAACTGGGGTTTTAGGATCTTTTGCAACATCAGTTCTTTCCAGGGGAATGGAATTTACTAAAAGATGACCACCAATTGTTATTCTGTTTGAAGCCGGAAAAGCAGGGACAACAATCGCCAGATAATCATCTGCTAGAGAATCGAGAACTGCATCTATTTCCGAACCTACATTACCTCTAACTGTACTATCAATTCTTTTTGATAATAATTTGAGATTCTCATTTTTAAAAGAATTTGTCACAGTAGCTACTCGGTTATAGGCTTCTTCTTTTTCAATTGACCTGCTGTCAGTATTAATTGAAATCACATCATAATCTTTATAGGCTCCTTTCTCTTCTTTAAAATATGTCAATAAATCTAAGAAAGTAGCAATTTTACATTTTTTATTTTCAAATAAAACTCCTGTAGCATTTGCACCTGTTAAATCATCGGCTATTACTACAATATCAGCCATAGACATTTACCTCCCTAAGCTTATTTAAGTTCCATTAGTCCAATATTATTGTTTTTAGCATATTTAACTATTTGATCACTTATATTTTTTGCTGCCAGCCAGAAACCATTGTATTTTATATTTTTAGCATCTATCTGCTCTTTTCTTGCCTTTAGTTCTGGAAGTGAAATATTCTTCTGAATAAAATATACATAATATCTATTGAAAAATAGAAAGAATCTTTTACTTGCATATATCAGATCTTCACCTTTTATATTTTGAATATTCCAGCCCTGTTCTAATAAATTATTTTCTATTTCATCTTTTTTATTAGCTTCCCAACTCATAGCTTCACCTTCAAAAACCAATTTTTATAGGGGCAGAAAAACTACCCCTATAGCTTATATTTATTAAATGAATATGTTCATGATAACCAGACCAACTAAACCTGATAACCAGGCAACTGTGGTTGTCATTGACCAGGCTCTGATCCCCTGCTTTACATCCAGCCCTAAGAATTTAGTCACAACCCAGAAAAAACTATCATTGAAATAGGAAAATATCATAGCTCCAACTGTGGTAGCCTGGGCTGCAATTACAGGATTTAGACTTGAATTAGCAACAATCGGTGCTGTGATAGAGGCTGCAGTTATCATAGCCACAGTTCCCGATCCCTGGACTAATCTAACTAAAGTTGCTATTACAAATGGAATTAATAACATGGGTATCGAAAATTCCGCTACCTGTTCTGCCACAAAATCACCAATACCGGAGGCTCTGAGCACAGATCCTAAAGCTCCACCAGCACCAGTAACAAAGATAATTACCGCTGCCGAGGCTAAAGATTTTTCTAACTGCTCTGTAATTTCGGCTGTCTCAAGCTTAGAAACTAATCCATAGATTGCAATTAATAAACCGATCATCACAGCAATTGCAGGGTCTCCCAGGAAGGTTACTACAGAAACCAGTGAGTTTTCTATTTCAAAGGCAGAAAATAGAGTGTTCAGTAAGATCAAAAATATGGGAACTGCAATTGGAGAAAAAGATAAACCAGCAGCTGGTAATTGCTCTTCATCAAATTTTTGAGCCGCCTGATCAATTAAGTCATCAACATCAATTTCTATCTTTTTAGCTAAAGTTTTAGCATAGAGAATGGTCCCAACCAGAATAAAGCAGGCTAAAAACAAACCAACTAAAATCATCTGTCCAATATCAGCACCATAAATTCCTGCAACCGCTAATGGTCCGGGAGTAGGCGGAACAGTATGGTGAGTTGCTACCAGTCCTGCTGCCAGAGAAATACCTAAAACCACTATTGATCTCCCGGTTTTTTTAGATAATGATTTTGCCAGTCCAATCAGGATAACAAAACCACTGTCACAAAATACAGGAATCGAGACAGCAGCTCCAGTTAATCCCAGGGCCCATTCTTCTCTTCCTTTACCTACTGTTTTCAAAAATGAAGCAGCCATTTGTTCTGCCCCACCAGAAATTTCTAATAATTTACCCATCATGACTCCTAAACCAATTACGATTCCGATGCTGCCTAAAGTTCCACCAAAACCAGACGAAATTGCTTCTATTGTCTGGGCTGGTCCAAGACCACCTATTATCCCAATAACTGAAGCTGAGATAATTAAAGCTGGAAAAGCATGGATTTTAGTTTTCAAAATCATATAGATTAATATGCCTACTCCAATCAGCAAAGCTAGTATCATTTGTACACCACTTGTCATTGTTTTCCCCCTTCATTTAACATTCCTAAATACAGGATAAATATTATTTTAACTAAAATTAATGCTTGTTTTATGCTTTTAAGATAATAGAGTAGGACCAGCCTTTCAGCTGGGACCCCTCGTCAAACTGCACGTACGGTTCTCCCGTATACAGCTTTCCGTCAGTCGTTGCCCCGTCTCAAGGAATAAGTCTTCGTCACTGTGTTAC
>Ga0163226_1000159_pt1 | contig 12964 bp, 9 predicted proteins | sample MSEWel2016_07_13_2_FD_113144 | JGI IMG/M metagenome (GOLD analysis project Ga0163226, IMG submission 113144) | Subsurface microbial communities from deep shales in West Virginia, USA - MSEEL Well Study Marcellus 5H_2016_07_13 ...
CTCTCCTCATATCAGGAGAGGGGAATAAAAGATGCTTTAGTCCTCTCTCCTAAGGTAGGAGAGAGTTAGAGTGAGGTATGAAAGGTTTTGATTTATTTCATTTTAGACTTGGATATCTATAATGATAATAATTAGTACTTTGATTGCGTAGTGAGTTTAATTTTCTTCTTGATTGGATTTATCACGAAGAGTTTTTATTCTTTAAAACTCGTAGGTTTGGTTACTTTTTCATCAAGGACGCCCCGTAGGAAGTAGTCTTGGGCTGAAAACGTAACCCGCCCTTAGGCGGAACCTAATATTTTGTCTACTTTTTAAAAAGAAAAATTGTCGCATTACACCCATATTATATCAAATCTTTTATCAGGCAAAGGTATTACTTTATTACTAATCCTAAGGGGGAAAGTATTATGAATCCAGAAGAGCGATATCAAAGTAGTAAGCAGGTAACTTTAGTAACTTTAATAGTTAATTTTATCTTGTCTATTGCTAAGGTATTGATCGGTTTTATGTTTTTTAGTCAGGCAATTATAGCCGATGGTATCCATTCTATTTCTGATGTGATTTCAACCTTAGCAGTCTGGATGGCAATTAGGATTTCGCGTGAGCCTGCTGATGAAGAGCATCCTTATGGTCATGGAAAGGTTGAGACTATTGCGGCTAAATTTATAGGAATTTTATTATTTTTGACTGGTTTATTTATTATTAAGGATAGTATAATGGCTATTATCAGAAATAGACTAACAGAGCCAGGGATATTGAATCTATGGATAGCTCTAATATCTATTGGAGTTAAAGAGTGGATGTATCGATATACTTATAGGGAAGGGCAAAGAATCAATAATAAAGCCTTAATGGCTGATGCTCATCACCATCGCTCTGATGCTCTTTCATCAATAGCAGCTTTCATAGGAGTGATAGGGGCTAGGATGGGTTATTTAATTGCAGATTCAATAGGGGGCTTTATAGTAGCTTTATTTATTCTTCATATGGGATATGAAATCTTTATAGAGGCTGTCAATGAATTAATGGATAGGGTAGATTACCAACTTCATCAGCAAATTAGTAAATTGGTTTGTGCCAGTCAAGAAGTAGTTGCTATTAGAGATTTAAGGGTAAGAAGCCATGGACCAGATCTCTTTATAGATTTGCGGATTGTTGTGGAAGATAATTTGACTGTTGTAGAGGGCCATAAGATCTCTAGGAGGGCAGAGAAGAGAGTAAAGGAGCAGATAAATAATGTACAAGAAGTTCTAATTCATATTGATCCAATTACTGTCCATGAAGAATTAAAGCAGATAAAAGATTAAAGGTTAGATAGTTATTTATTACTTGGTCATTTATGACTATATAAATATAAAAAAATTAACCTTCTAATTCAGAAGGCATAGACTTCAAATGTAAATCCTGTTGTGGAAAAGGAACTTCAATATTATTCTCTTTAAAACTCTTCCAAATAGCTAAACGAATTTGACTTTTAATATTTTCTAATCCTTTTTCAGGATCATTAATCCAAAATCTTAATTCTAAGTCAATAGTACTGTCTCCAAATCCCATTAAAAGGCATGTAGGTTCTTTTATACTACAAATCCTTTTGTTGTTTCTTGCTACTTCTTCAATAATTTTTATAGTATGTTCTACATCACTGTTATAGGAGATGCCAATAGAGACTTCCATTCTAATTAGTTTATCACTATAGGATAGATTAACTACCTTCTTGGTAATAAAGTCTTCATTAGGGATAAGGTGTTCTTCTCCATTTAAAGTAACTATAGAAACAAACCTAGCATTTAAACTAGATATCCAGCCATAAGTATCATCTATTTCAATTACATCACCAGGTTTAACTGATTTATCAATTAAAATTATAATACCACTGATAAAGTTTGATACTATATTCTGTAATCCAAAACCGATTCCAACACCAATTGCACCACTTAAAACAGTAAAGGCAGTCAGGTCAAGACCCAGACTATTTAAAGAGATTGTTATAGCAAATCCAAAGATAAGAAAGCGAGTAAACTTACTGAATAAGACCTGTAAAGATGGAGTTAAGTTTTGCATATTTTTGATCTTTCTTTCTAAAAAGCTGGTTAGTTTTGAGGCTATCCAGATAAAAATTGATATTAGAAAGATTCCTTGTATTACTAATAATAATGAAATTTTAAAGTTAGTAGTTTTTAAAGCTATATTATCTAAGATAGTAATTGTTCTATCATATATATTCATGATCTTTAAGATAACTATTAATAGTATAAATAATGAGAATAAACGGACCATAAAGATATTCTTAAAGAAAGAAGACATCAATCTAATACTAATCCAAGCTATTAGAATCTCTATTAAAGTACTTATAATTGTATAAGGCCAAGAAAAATTTATTGCAAAGAAAGTATAAAGTAATAATAAAGTTATATTTAATAAAGGAAGAGTTAATACTTCAATTATAAATTTAATTTTTTCTTCAAAATTAAATTTATATTTATCAAAGAATCTAATATATAGTTTGGTTGCTTTATTTTGAAATTTTTTGTTAAAAAAGAGGGAAAGAAGCAGTATTAATGTAATTATAATAAATTGAATAACCTTCTCTTGTACTAATACGTATTGATTAAAAAAAATTATTAACTGCTTTGTTAGCTGATCAAGGAAATCTGTAGGCAATCTAGACCCTCCTATAGATTAATTTTAATGGCTCTTCCATGACTTTTATGAAAAATCAGATTGATAACTAATAATAAAATATAAGAAATCGGTCATCAGGAATCTGTAATCAGTATAATTCACAGCTTTCTGACTTCTGATTCCAGATTCCTAAGGTTATATTTTGAGCTATAACTATTGTTAATCACAAAGCTTGTTGTTGAACCATTTTAATAATATATTTATTTAAATTTATGTACTATAATAGGTGCTTTATTCATCATCTTTTCTAGGTGTCTAAATTTTCTTTGGCTATTGATTTTGATATGAAAAACTTTAATTCAATTTATATAGTTACAAATCTTATAAGTAATTAGTTTAGAGGTGATTTTCTAATCAAATTTTAATTTGTAATTAATGATACTATAATTTAAGATAGCTATAATTATTATTAGATAATAAATTTGGAGGTAAAGTATGAAAAAGCATAAGATTATTATCATAGAAGATGAAAAGAAGATAGCACGTTTTTTAGAGTTAGAATTAAAGCATGAAGGCTATGAAGTAGAGCTAAGCTATGATGGAAGAGAAGGGCTAGAAAAGATAAATAGTGGGGATTTTGATCTAGTGTTATTAGATTTAATGCTACCAAACTTAAGTGGAATAGAGATTTGTCGTAGAGTAAGAAGAGAATCTAATATTCCAATTATTATGGTGACTGCTAAAGATCAAGTTATGGATAAGGTTATGGGACTAGATTTAGGTGCTCATGACTATATAACTAAACCTTTTGCTATAGAGGAGCTATTAGCCAGAATGAGAGGAATATTGCGTAGAAATAAGAGCAAAGATATTCAAAATAATATCTTATCTATCCAAGGGTTAACTGTCAATACTGATATTAGGCAGTTAACTATCGATGGAGAGATAATTGATTTAACTAAAACTGAATATGACTTATTAGTATATCTATTAAAGAATAAAGGGCTTGTATTGACAAGAAGTCAGATTATTGAAGAGGTGTGGGGTTATGATTATCCTGGGGATACCAATATTGTTGATGTTTATATTAGATATTTACGCTCTAAAATTGATGATAAATATAAACAGAATTATATTCATACAGTAAGAGGAGTTGGCTATGTTATCAAAGATTAATAATTGGAAATTTTGGAAAAAGAGTATACCGATCTCTTTAAGATTGACTTTGATTTATGCAGTTGTCTTTTCGTTAGCAATAGTAATTATCAGTACAACTACATTTTATAGCAGTAGATACCTTGGTTTCCAAAGACTTAAGAAGGATCTTATCAGTATCAATCAAGAGGTATCTGCTTATATTAGTAAAGGAAACAATCTTGATAGAGACATCTTTAAGTTTCTTGATATTAGAGGGCCTATAGATGTAAAGATTTATAATGAACAGGGAGAGTTGTTATTAAAAAATAGTCCCCATGGTCCAAGCATTGATATGAAAAACAACCTAGACCAAATAAGTATTTCAGAGGAGCAGGATAGAAAGTCAAAACATAATAATAGAAAGAGCTTCTTTAAAAGAACAGTCTATTTAAATAACAAGGTTACTTATCAGGATAAGATTTCTTATGTACAAGTTAGCTTGCCTTTAGGCGGGAGAGATGATATATTTAATATCTTAATGCTTGTTTTGATTGGTACCAATATTTTGGGAATTTTAATTTCCATCATAGTTGGTAACTATATCTCCAAGAAGATACTCCGACCAATAGGTCAAATAACTGATACGGCACAGAAGATAACGATTAATGATCTTGATGAGAGAATAACTACTGAAGGACCTGCAGATGAACTAAAGGAGCTGGCTACTACTTTTAATAGTATGATTGATCGGTTACAGGAGTCAATCGAGAAGCAGAAGGCCTTTGTCTCTGATGCTTCCCATGAACTTAGGACTCCTATTTCAGTAATTCAAGGCTATATTGATTTATTAGGGCGCTGGGGAAAATCTGATCAAGAAGTTTTAAATGAGTCAATAGAGGCAATTAGATCAGAGACAATTAATATGAAAAAACTCTTAGAACAATTATTATTTTTAGCTCGTAGTGATAAAGGCAATAGTAGCTTTGAAAAGGTTATGTTTAAATTAGATGCTTTGATAATTGATGTCTATAGAGAGACTGAATTGATAGATGATCAACATGAGGTTATCTTAAAGAATAATGATAAGGTAATGATTAATGGTGATGAACAGTTAATCAAACAACTTTTAAGAATTATAATTGATAACAGTATTAAGTATACAAGGGCTGGTGGGCTGATAAGTATTGATTCTAAAGTTATAAATAAGTTTATAGAAATTACTATAGAAGATACAGGTGTAGGAATTGCTAAAGAGGAATTAGAAAATATCTTCGATAGATTTTATCGTGCTGATAAATCTAGAAATAGAGAGAGCGGGGGGACTGGTCTAGGTTTGTCTATAGCTAAATGGATAGTAGATATCCATTTAGGAGAGATAAAGGTTGAAAGCAAATTAAATCAAGGAACTAAAGTTATTCTTAAATTACCTATTTTAATCTTTAGCTAATGGTCCTAAAGAACATATGAAATAGATGAGAGCTGGTGGTTTAGGAAAGGAGCTTCAAATTTTATCTCAATTTATCGTAGGATAAACTGTCAATATTAACCTAGTCGATTAGTCGACTAGGTTTTTTCATGTTTTAATTTGTATTCTATATAGAAGTTATTTTTGGCTAGATAAGTAAGAAGAGATTAGAACTTTCTTTTGATATCACCTTTAAATCTATGATATAATAAAATTCATATTATAAGATAGTGACATTTTTGCTAATGATAAGTCTTAATATGGTTGATTTTGATTAGTTTTAGAAGTTTAGGGAGGTGGTCAAAATAATTTTAGAAATAAATACTCCTGCTTTCTTATTTTCTACTATTTCATTATTAATGTCTGCTTATGCTGGAAGATTTTCTAAGATTTCTAGAATGATAAGAAAGTTCTCTTTAGCTATAGAGGAGAGTGATTTAGTAGAAAAAAGATATTTAAAAGAGCAGATTTCACTTTTTTCTAAGAGAATTATATATATTAGACGCTTACAACTTTCGGGGATTTCTTCTCTGTTTTGCTCATCTGTATCTATGTTTTTCTTATTATTTGAACGAGTTACATTAGCAAACATATCTTTTTTACTTGCTATAATATTCTTTTTATTATGCTTATTAATCTGTCTGATTGAAATTTATTATTCAATCAAAGCTTTAGAGTTAAACCTAGAGATGTGAGGTGATAGAAATGAAATTTACTTTGACAACACCTGCTCTTATCTTCTCTACTATTTCGCTTTTGCTTTTGGCTTATACAAATAGGTTCTCGATATTGGCTAGTCTGATTAGAGATCTTCACGATAAAGCAAAAGAAAAGGGAGAAAAGGATTATATTATTAAATCTCAGCTATCATCATTGAAGAAAAGGGTAAGATTGATTAGAAATATGCAGTTTTTAGCTATTTTATCGTTATTTTTTTGTGTCTTTTCTATGTTTTTACTATTTTTAAATCAAAATCTAGCTGGAGAGATTGTTTTTGCAATAGGGCTTGGATTATTGATGATATCACTAATTCTTTCAGCTATTGAAATCAATATATCTGTTCATGCTTTAAATATTCAATTAAGCGAGAGTGTTGAAGAGGGAGCTGAACTTGATAAAGAATAACTAAATTTAAATAATGGATAAAAAACTCCTATATTTGCTTTAAAGCAAATATAGGAGTTTTTTATTTTTGACTACTTTTAGATATAAAGTAGTTGAGAGATAACTTTTTAATTGAATTTTAATTTTTATTTAAGTAAGCTTTAATTTTAATAAACTATACTATAACTAGAAGATAAAAGAAGATATGTAAAGGAGGAGCTAGATGAGTAATAAAAAATTTATTTTAGTAATAATTACAGCTATATTCTGTTTAACTATGATACCGACAGCATACGCCAGTTTTAATAAAAGCTTAGCATTAAGCCAAGAGCAAGCAGTTGAATTAGCAATAAAGCAGAATAATGAGATTAAAGAGTTAGAAAAGGATATAGCAATTGCAGAAGAACAGCTTAAAGAAGCTGAAGCAGATTTTTATCCGAACATTGATTTAAATAGCAATTATAGCAAATCAGGAGGTGATAGTGGTAGTAGCCTTTATTCTTTAACTTTAGAATTTCAACAATCACTCTATCAAGGTGGCTTATTAAAGAATTCTTATGAGACAGCTAAGAAGAACATAGAGATTGCCAAACTTGAATTAAAACTAAAGAAAAAAGAAGTAAGAGCAGAGGTGGTTGCAGAGTATTATGATATCTTAAAAGCTAAGAAGATGGTTAGCTTTTATAATAAGACAGTTACTAAAAACCAAGATTATCTCAGGATAGCTCAAGCTAATAGAGAAGTAGGCATTTCAACAAATACAGATGTCTTAAAGGCAAAGGTCAGTCTCAACCAAGCTAAGCAAGATCTCTTAGAGGCAGAGCATTCTTTAGAATTAAATAAATTAACCTTAAAGAACACTTTAGGTCTAGCTAGTAACTCTGGTTTAGAGTTAAGTGAAGAGCTTAATTGGAAAAGAGAAGAGATAAATTTTGAAGAGGTGATGGAATATGCCTTTTTATATAGAGCAGATATTAAGGTGCTCGATTTAGAAGAAGAGGTTGCTACTATAAATTTAGATAATGCCAGGGCTAATAAATCTCCTAGTCTCAATTTAAGTGGTGGATATGATGCTAGTGATGATAAATTAAAGATAAGTGATGGTGTCTGGAGTGCTGCTTTAACTCTTAGCTATAATCTATTTGATGGTGGTGCTAATAACTCTAAGGTTGAGCAGGCTAGAAAAGAGTTGGAGAAATATAAAGTGCAAAGAGATGAACTTGAAAATAATATAGAGTTAGAAATCAGGACTCAAATCTTAAACTTATCTGAATCTGAAGAGAGTATTAAATTAATGGGCTTGACTTTAAAAGAAGCAGAAGATAATCTTAGTCAGACAGAGTTAAAGTATCAAAAGGGAATAGTAACTAGTTATGATGTTTTAGGAGCCCAAACTACTTATCAAGAGGTACAGACCGATTATTATGAAGCGATCTATAATTACAATGTAACCTTAGCCTACCTAGATCAGGCCATGGGCAAGGAGATTAATTAGGAGGTATAGAGATGAGAAAGCAATTATTTGAATATAGAAAAGTGATCTCAATAATGATTTTGATAGGAATCTTAAGTATAGTAGCAATAGGTTGTAATAACTCCCAGCAAGCAACTGCATCAGCAGAGTCTACACCTATAAATAAGCAAGGTAGTGAAAAAGTGCCTTCTGTAAGAGTCAATCAGGTTCAAAAAAGAAGTTTAACTAATTATATTACCCTTGCAGGAGAAGTTAAGGCAGATAGGTCAGTTAATATCCTTCCAAAAACTTCAGAAGAAGTAAAAAAAGTATATGTAGAAGTTGGAGATAGGGTCAAGCAAGGAGATAAGCTGGTAGTTTTAGATAACAGTTCTGCATTAATCCAAGTTGAACAAGCAAAAGCTTCTTTAGAAATAGCTCAAGCCAATTTAGCGGAAACATTAAATGGAGCTAAAGAAGAAGAGGTATTACAGCTTGAATCCGAATTAATAAGTGCTAAAGCTGCTTATCAACAAGCTCAGAAGAATTATCAAAGGCAGAAGGATTTGTTTGATCAACGAGTTATTTCAAATCAAACTTTAGAAGAAGCAGAGAATGATTATATTACAGCTAAAAGTCAATATCAATCTGCTAAATATTCATTAAAGCTGACCAAAGATGGTGCTACTCAAGAGGAGATCAAGGCTCTTAAGGGAGCTGTGACTCAAGGGGAAGCTAGCTTGAAAGCTGCTAAATTAGATTTAAGTAATACTTTAATAACTGCTCCTATTGATGGGATAGTTTCAAGTGTAGATATCGAACAAGGGGAAATGGTTTTTACTAATTCTGAAATAATGACTATTTCCAATATCGATACAGTCAAATTAATTACTTATATAAGTCAAAGTAATATCAATAAAATTAAGATCGGTGAGGAAGTCCAAGTTGACTTTAAAGTTTTGCAAAAAAGTTTTATTGGAGAGATCAAGAATATCTCACCAGTAGCTGACTCAACTAAAAAAAGTTATCCTGTAGAGATTTCAATTGATAATCAGAATAATATTATCAAAGCTGGGATGTATGCCAAAGTTACTTTACAGACAGATCAAGTCAAGGAGACAATAATCATACCACAAAATGGAGTTTTAGTAGATGACAGTGGTAATAGTTATACCTATATAATTGAAGACAATCAGGCAAAAAAGGTCAATATTAAAACAGGAATTTCCAATAAAGAGCAGGTGGTTGTTCTAGAGGGTCTTAAAGTAGGGGATCAAGTTGTAACAGCTGGTATAGATAATGTAAAAGAAGGGTCTGAGGTTAAGATAGTAAGCAGAGGTGATGAGTAATGAAGATATCAGATTTTTCAATAGATCGACCAATCACAATTACGATGATTATATTAGGGATTATTTTAATTGGGACTATCGCTTTAAATAGATTACCCTTAGATTTAATGCCAGAGATTGAAGTTCCTTTCTTAATGATCAAAACTACCTATGATGGAGCAAGTCCTGAAGAGATTGAAGAGACAGTTACTAGACCAATTGAAGAGGCGGTTGCCACAGTAGATGGTTTAGATACTCTAAGTTCAACCAGTTCAGAAGGTAGCTCTTTAGTAAGTTTAGAGATGGACTATGGGATAAATCTAGATGAAACTAAAAATGATCTAAGAGATGTAATTTCTAGAATGGAGGATAATTTACCCGATGATGCTGAAAATCCTCAGATTCTCTCCTTTGATCCTAATTCTCAGCCAATTATTAGAGCGTCTATTTCTGGTGATGATTTAGAAACTCTTAAAGATTTAGCTGAGGATAAATTTAAAACTTCATTAGAAAAGATAGTTGGGGTTGCTTCAGTAGAGGTTACTGGTGGTTTGAAACGACAAATTCAAATTGAAGCAGATCAAGAAGTGTTAATGTCTTATGGCTTGACTTTAGATGATATCACTTCTAGCATAGAAGCTGCTTCTTCTAATATTAGTGTAGGTTCAATTGAAGAGGGAGATAAGGAGATATCATTACGAGCTATAGGTGAATTTGACAATCTAAGCCTCCTGGAAAATTTGATTATTAGTACATCTGATGGATTACAGGTGAAATTATCAGATGTAGCTCAGATAAAGGATGGTTATGAAGATATAGATGATTATAGTTATTTATTGGGTGAACCAAGTATTGGCTTAAGTGTGCTCAAACAAAGTGGAAGTAACACTGTACAGGTAGCTAGGGATGTTAAACAGGAGCTAGCAAGATTAAAGCAAGAGATGCCTGAACTTAATGTTGAAATTACTTCCGATGAATCGGAATTTATAGAAGCCTCTATCTCTAATGTAAAGTTTAATTTTATGTTAGGTGGTATTTTAGCTGTTGTGATTCTATGGATATTCTTAAGAAATATCAGAAGTACAATAATTATTGCTACAGCAATTCCAGTCTCAGTTATTACTGCTTTTGCTCTAATGTACTTTGGTGATTTAAGTTTAAATATGATGACTTTGGGTGGATTGGCTTTAGGGGTAGGAATGTTAGTCGATAATGCAATCGTAGTTTTAGAGAGCATCTATCGCCATCGACAAGCAGGAAAAACTAGGATTAAAGCCGCTAAAGAAGGAACTGCTGAAGTGGGAACCGCAGTATTGGCTTCAACTCTAACTACTGCTGCTGTATTTCTTCCAGTAGTATTTATAGAGGATATGCTGGCTCAAATCTTCTCTCCTTTGGCATTAACTGTAACCTTTTCCTTGTTGGCTTCCTTATTTGTAGCTTTAACCTTTATTCCGATGTTATCATCAAAGCTACTACATGTTGAACAGAATATGGATGCAGAAGATGATAAGGGAATGGTTAATCGAGGATATAAGAGTATTTTAAGATGGTCTTTACATCATAGATATATTGTTGTAGGTATATTGTTTGTAGCTTTAATCTTTTGTGCTATAGGGATTAAAACGGATATTATACCATTAAAACTGGAGTATATGCCTAAGACTGACCAAGGAAGTATCAGTGTTTATGTCCAATTGCCTAAAAATACTAGAGCAGGGAAGACTGATACAATAGTAAAGGAAGTTGAAAGTAAGTTTTATGATATTCCTGAGATGGACTTGATTTATAGCTCTGTTAGTGATAATTCAGGGAGTATAACATTAGAGTTAGTAGACTTAGATAAACGTGATAGAAGTGTTAGTGAAGTTGCTGAAGAGGTAAGAAATAAGATTAAAGATACTCCAGATGCTGATATTAATGTAGTAGCTCAGACCTCAATGATGGGTAGAAAGGGCAGAGGGGGGTCTGAAATTGAAGTTACTATTCAAGGACCTAGCTTAGATACTTTAATGGACTTGTCTCAAGAGGTATTGACAGAAGTAAAAGCAACTGAGGGTACTAGAAATATTGCAGTTAGCTTAGAAGATAGTAGACCAGAGTTTCAGATTATAACCGATGAGAAATTGGCTAAAGAATTTGGATTTACTAGAGCAGAGATTGCCTCTATTATTAAGACTGCTGTAGCAGGGAGTACTGTAGGTACTTATACAGAAGATGGAGAAGAGTATGATATTTTACTAAAATTAAATGGTAGTGAGACCAACTCTATTAATAAGTTGAAGAATATTCGACTTACTTCATCACAGGGTGTCATTCTTCCTTTATCTCAAATTGTTGAAATCAAGCGGGAAAAAGGTCCTAATGAGATTGAACGGGAGAATCAAGAGAAGATTGTTACAGTTGGTATGGATATCTATAGTAGAAGCTTAAATGAGGTACAGCAAGATCTTCAAACCAGAATTAATAATTTGTATATTCCTTCAGGATATAGTATCAGTTATGAAGGAGAAGCAGGGGACATGAATGATTCCTTTAAACAGTTATCTCTTGCTATGGTCTTGGCAGTTATCTTGGTTTATATGGTTATGGCTTCACAGTTTGAATCTTTGGTACATCCTCTTATAATTATGGTTACTGTTCCTTTAGCTTTATTGGGTGCTGTATTAGCATTAGCAGTTACTGGAGTAGCTTTAAGTGTCAATGGATTTATCGGAATAATCATGTTAGCTGGTATTGTTGTTAATAATGCAATTGTGATGATTGATTATATCAATACTCGTCGCCAAGAAGAGAATAGAGATGAAGCTATTTTAAATGCAGGGCCAATTAGATTAAGACCGATTATGATGACTACCTTAACAACAGTTTTAGGTCTATTACCTTTATCTTTTGGAATGGGTGATGGTGGAGAGACTCAACAACCCATGGCCATAGTTGTAATTGGTGGATTATTATTCTCTACCATCTTGACTTTAGTAATCATTCCGGTCTTGTACTCTATAGTTGATGATATTACTAATAAGATTAAGACTTTTTTAAGAAGAATGGTTCATAAAGAAGATATTGCTGATTAAATTAAGGTTTAATTGTAGGATATAATATAATTAATAAATTCTATAGTAAAATTTAAGCAATAGGGTTAGATTCTAATTTTAGAATCTAACCCTATTTTAATATTATTAAAGGGACTATTTTTTGAAAGCTATGAAATGATTATATAGTAAATTATTACTTAGTCACATATGAACATATAAAAATAAAAAATATATTGAAGGATTTTATATATAAATGTCTAATAGTATTAATAATAAATCCTAATAAAATTTAATTTTTGTAATTATTTATCTATAATATTATATAAATTTCATTCTAAAATTGGATGATTATAAGAGGAGATGATTGAATTGGATAAATTTATAATTATATATTCAATAGGGATTATTTTTAATATAATATTCTTTATGTTATACTTTTTAAAACATCAAAATAGTATTCATATAAATATTAAAGGATCAATAATATTTATACTCTTTAGTTGGTTTATATATCCAATATTATGGGTAACTTCCAGGGGTTGACTGATAAATAGAGTATAAGATATATTAGACGTTGGAACTAAATTTAAATTAAAGTTAAGAAGGATAAGTGGCGAGTAATGAGCAAAAATAAGATTTTAAATTTCCGCCTAAAATTGTTTATCTATATAATTCTAACAATAAAACTTATAATAACTTAAGATAAAAAGATAGAAGGGGCTGTCTCAAAATGAGACGCCCCTTTTGTATTTAAATATGAAAAAAACAGGTTCCTAAAAACCTGTTTTTAGTGTAAAATTAGTTTATGACAAAAACA
>Ga0163226_1000165_pt1 | contig 12718 bp, 10 predicted proteins | sample MSEWel2016_07_13_2_FD_113144 | JGI IMG/M metagenome (GOLD analysis project Ga0163226, IMG submission 113144) | Subsurface microbial communities from deep shales in West Virginia, USA - MSEEL Well Study Marcellus 5H_2016_07_13 ...
GTACAGTTTATAGTTAAAAGATTAAAACCTTTATAATCATTGATATTATAAGATTTTAAGATGTTTTGAACTTAACTGTCAACCGTTAACTGTACACTGTAAACTAAGACACGAAAGTGTCGCAGTATCTCTATATTATCTCATTAACTATATCTCCCACCTTTATCTTATATACCTTAACGGATCTACTGCTTTATTATTGATATAAAGTCCTAGATGTAAATGAGGACCAGTACTTCTTCCTGTATTGCCAGAAAGTGTAATCACCTCCCCTTTTTTCACCTTCTCTCCCTTTGAAACAAGAAGTTTAGAGTTATGTGCATATAAACTAACTATTCCATTTCCATGGTCAATAGTTACAGTCTTACCATAACCTCTAATCCATCCTGAATATAAGACTGTTCCTTTATATATTGCCTTCACCTTAGTACCTGTTACCACTGCTAAATCAACTCCTTTATGGAGTATTCTCTTCTTCTTAATAGGATGCTCTCTATAACCAAATTCAGAGGAAACTCTAATTACTGTAGGAGCACTTAAATTATTAAGAATATCATCTTTAGTTAAGTTCTTAGCTTTATACTGTGATTTTACTATACTAATAGGTATTCTTAAAACTTCTCCTCCTCTAATTTCCTTAGAACCTATGTTATTAACCCTCTTTAGTATCTCTACAGTGGTATTAAACCTTTTGGCAACCTTATCTAAGCTATCTGTAGGTTTTAAAATATAAGTAATTACTTTATTTAAGTTATACTCAGCCAATTCCTCTAACCCATTTTGGGGAATGATCAATTCATCTCCTATCTTTAATCTGGACGAAGTTAGCTTATTTAATCTTTCAATCATCTCTACACTAACATCATAATCCCTAGCTACACTCTTTAAAGTATCACCAGCTACTACTTTATGGCTCATATATCCTGCAAAATCCTCTAATTTAAAGAAGGTATCTATATCAATCTCACCAGATGCTCTCAACTTATTTCTCTGTTGAAAGTCTACTAAAGATTTATAGGTTTGAGAATCAATCTTTCCTGTCAAAGCAATCTCATATCCTAATATCAATAAATTATATTGAACCCTTTTAATACCTGCTTGATTAGTGACAAATGGTTTAGCACTTACACCCATACTTGTTAAAATAACCATTATAATCAAATTAGATATAAATATATAGAACCTTTTTTTAATTAGCAATTTAATCTCCCCAATCTTTTATATTTTACTTATTATTAAGTCTTAATCACTGCTAATTCTAAGATTAGACAATTATACCTTATATCCCTCTAAAAAAAGAGATAAAGCAATTTGCTTTATCTCTTTAATCATAACGCCTTCTCAGCCTTGAAGCAGGAATCTTAAGTTTAGCCCTATACTTTGCTATCGTTCTTCTTGAAATATAGATCCCTTTCTTCTCCAAGTATTCTTTAATTTTTTTATCACTTAAAGGTTTATTCTTATTCTCATCTGCAACTATCTCCTTAATCTCTTCTCTGACAGCAATTGCTGAAATTCTTCCATCTTTACTCTTGATTCCCTCATTAAAGAAAAACTTTAAAGGAAATAGACCATAGGGGGTTTGAATATACTTATTCTTAGTCGCTCTACTGACAGTAGATTCATGAACCTCCACCCTATCAGCAACCTCTTGCATAATCATTGGTCTTAGATATTTAATCCCATAATTTAAAAATTCAAGCTGAAAATCAACAATATCTTTTACTATACTATAAATAGTCTGTCTACGTTGCTCAATACTTTTAATTAGCCATAATGCTGAATTTAATTTCTTCTCTATATATAATCGATATTTAGGATCATTCTTTTCTTTTAATAGCTTCTGATAATATTTATTAATCCTTAAAACTGGAAAGCTATCTTTATCCATAATAATTTCAAATCTATCTCCAACCTTTTTAATAATAATATCAGGCTCTAAATAATCATTTTTATTACTATTAGCAAAACTTTCTCTAGGGGTAGTCTTTAGATTCCTAATCAAATCAACTAGTTTCTGCACATAAGTAATCTCTAAATTTAAGTCTTTAGATATTACTCTTAATTTATTAGCACTTAACTCTTCTAAATATTCACCAACAATCTGTTGAGCTAAGATAATATTCTTATCTTGAATTACTCCCTTTAATTCCTCTAATTGGAGAGATAAAAACTCTCTTACTCCAGCTGTAGCTACACCTATCGGTTCCAAACCTTGAATTTTATCTAATACTCTTTCCACACTAGCTCTACTAACATTAAGGTTATCCATAACACTCTGAAAATCATTAAAAAACCCAGCCTCATTAAGATTAGCAATTATATACTTAGCGACCCTTTTTTCTAAATCATCATTAAGAACTAATCCTAGCTGTCCCATTATCTCCTCTTCTAAAGTTAATTCTTTACTGATAAAATTTTCATAATTTACTCCTTCACTATGCTCTGAAGGTAAATAACTATTAGATTGCTCAGTATAGCTCTCTTCAAGGCTTAATAAAGGATTCTCCATCATCTCTTTTTTAAGATAATCCTTTAACTCTAAGGTTGATAACTGTAAAAGCTCAATTGCCTGTTGTAATTTTGGGGTCATCACTAACTGTTGCTCCTGCTTTAAATTAAGATTATAACTTAATTCTGTACTCATTTTGCCCTAGCCCCTTTCTTTACAGTTATTATTTTTATTAACTCTTATCTCTTTTACTACATTATATACCTTAGAGCTTAAAAAATAAATTTATTTGTTCTTAGCTTTATAAGCAATATAGATTCAAAATTATTGTAATATAGAGAAAATGGGACACTTTCGTGTCAGGAATCGGAAATCTGGAATCAGTCTGTTTTACTGATAACTGCTTCCTAACTCCTGATTCCTAAAAGTATCCCAATATCCACATATTAAACTATTTTCTAACTTGATATCCAAAGAAGATATAACTACAATAACCATATATTTTCATTCAAATAATAAAAATACTATCAATAGCCTTATCTCTTAAGGCCGTTGATAGTATTTTTTATCTAAATTATTATCAGCTATTAAAATTTTAAAGATCAGTAATCTATTTCACACTACCTGCAGTAACACTCTCAATAATATGCTTTTGAGCGAAGAAATAGAAGATAATTACAGGTATTATTGCTAAGCCAAGACCTGCAAGAGCTAAATGCCATTGCTTAGTGTACTCTCCAAAGAAGAAGAAGGTTGCTAAAGGAATAGTACGAGTTCCTGGTCTATTGATAACAAGTGATGGCAATAAGAAGTCATTCCAAATCCATACAGTATTCAAGATAGCTACTGTTATTGTTATCGGTTTTAAGATTGGAAAGATAATATGCCAGAAGGTCTGCCAGCTATTACATCCATCTATAGTCGCAGCTTCATCTAATGCTGTTGGTATTCCTTTGACAAAACCATGGTATAAAAAGATTGATAAACTTGAACCAAAGCCTACATACATAAACATCAATCCTGGAATATTTAATAAATTTAATTTCCCCATAACTCTAACCAAAGGAAGCATTACTGCTTGAAATGGTATTAGCATTGCAGCAATATATAAAAAGAAGATAAAATTACTCAATTTAGATTTATTTCTTTGAAGCATCCAAGCTGCCATGGAAGAAAAAATAATTATAAAAACTATACTCCCTGCAGTTATAAGCAAAGAATTAAAGAATACACTCAAAAAGTCTAATCTCTTCCAAGCCTCTACAAAGTTATTAAAATTAATAGAGTTTGGTAAGCCCAAGGTATTCATGAATAATTCTTTTTTAGTCTTAAATGCATTAACAATTACTATATAAAAAGGAGATAGAAATAAAAGCCCTGTTAAAATACCTATTATTCTTAAAATAGTCTTGTTACCTTTATTCATTACATCTCCACCTCGCTCTTCTTAGTAATATAAACCTGACTAAGAGTAACTACACCTATTATTAGGAAAAATACTACTGCTTTTGCTTGAGCAACACCCATCTCATTGAATTTAAATGCAGTATTGTAAATATTCATAGCAATCATTTGAGTCGAATTAGCAGGACCTCCACCAGTTAGTGACAAGTTCTGATCATATAACTTAAATGAGTTAGAAAGTGTTAAAAATAAACTTACTGTAAAAGCTGGTCTTACAAGTGGAAAGACAATATGTTTAGTTCTTTCCCAAGCATTTGCCCCATCAATTTGAGAAGCTTCAACCAATTCTTTAGGGATATTTTGAATTGCTGCTACATAAATAACCATTAAATAACCAGACATCTGCCATGCCATTAAAATTACAAGCCCCCAAAATCCTGTCTCCTGATTAGATAACCAGCCTAATAACCATCGCTGACCAGTTAATTCTCCTAAAGATGCAAAACCTTTAGTAAAGATAAATTGCCAGATAAAACCAAGAATTAATCCACCTATTAAGTTAGGCATAAAAAAGATCGTTCTAAGTGCATTACTTATCTTTAGTTTTCTAGTAACCAATAAAGCCAATGAGAAGCCTATAACATTAATAGTTATAACTGAAGCTATAGTAAATTTAGTAGTAAATATAAATGACTCTATAAAACCTTCATCTTTAAATATCTCTAAATAATTTTTCAAACCAACAAAATTAATATTTGATCTAATACCATTCCAATCAGTAAAAGAATAGTAAATTCCAACCAATAAAGGGACGATAACTACCAATGAAAAAGCAAACAAGGATGGTCCGACAAATCCCCAAAATGCTAATTTATTTCTTTTCATATTCAACTCTCCTTTTAGTAGATGATAAAATTATCCATAATATATGGTTTATATTCTAATTTTTTAATAAGAGAGCCATGAAATCATGGCTCTCTTAATGTAATCAACTTGACAAACGCTTAGCTAAAATTATTCTCTAGCCTCTGCCCAAGTTTCTTTACCATTTTCTACTAGCTGATTCCAAGTAAGATCACCAGCTAAATAGCTTTGAATATCTGCACCTAATTTGTCCATTCCCCATCCAGTTGGATATCCCATAAATACCCATGGCATTGTTCTACCTTGATTAGAGTATCTTAAGATATCTCTTGCTAATGGATCAGTTGGTTCTAAATCTTTTCCTTCATACCCTTTAAATGGAGGGATGAATTTAAAGTCATGGATAATCATCTTCTTACCTTTTTCAGAGGTATATAACCAGTTTAAGAAGTCTTTAGCTGCATCTTTAACAGCTTGATCTTTACCACTATTAACTGCCCAGTACATTGGAATTCCTACAGGAATAGAGTCTTCTTTAGCACCAACTACTGGAATCGGTAAGAAACCAATATTCTTAGCTACTTCTTGATCTATACCTGCAATACTTCCATATGCCCAGTTACCTTGTTGAATAATAGCTACTTGTTGTAATGAGAATAACTCTTCAACTTGCATAGAATAATCAACCGCATTTAAAGATCCCTTAGTCCCATCTGGTTTATAAGCGTAATTCGCTTGTAAATCTACTAATTTTTTCAAAGAATCAGCATATTTAAAATCGATTGTTTTAGCATTAAAAGTATCTATTACACTATCAAATTCATTGGCAAAAGCAACATTTGATAAGTGTAATCCAGTTACCCAAGTCTCTTTAGCTGGGAAACCAATTACTGCTTTTAATCCTAAAGCATCCTTCTTAGCATCTAATTTCTTTACAGCAGCTTGCAATGCATCAAAACTCTTAATAGAGTCAGCATCTATACCTGCTTTTTCAAAGATAGATTTATTGTAGATAAATCCATATCCTTCTTGAGCAAAAGGCATACCATAAATTTTTCCATCTACTGTTACTGCCTTTAAAGTACCATTAAATGCTTTATCAACCCATGGTTGATCTGATAAATCTTCTAACTTCTCTATCCAATCCTTAACATCTTGCATACCACCCATATTCATAATTGCTGGTTCTTGTCCAGATGCAAACTTAGATTTCAAAGAAGCACCATAGTCATCTCCACCACCAACAGTTTGAATATTGATTTTTACATTAGGATTTTCTTTCATAAATTCTGCTGCAGCACTTTCTAATGCGTCTTTAGCTTCAACTTTAAATTGGAATATATCTACTGTTACTTGATCAGCAGCTTGCTTGCTTTCCTTAGATCCACAACCTACTAATGTTAAAGCAGATACAATAAGTAATGATAAGATTAATAATAGTTTTCCTTTTAACTTCAAAAAAATCACCTCTTTATAGTTTTATAAGAAGAATACAAACGGCTGTGTAAAGCTAAAAATTTAAAACCTTAAAAAGATATAAATTAATTAAATTAATCTATATCTTTTCTTAAAGAAGTAGATTCGCGTTCTATAATCTTATAATCTATGATTTCCTTATTCTCTCTACTTTTTTCCTCCAAGATATCAAATAACTTCTGACAAGCCTTCCTACCTAACTCTATGGAATTAATCTCAATAGAAGTTATAGAAGGATTGGCATATTTAGCTAACATACTGTTATTGAAGCTGGCTAGCATTATATCTTCTGGTACTTTTTTGTTACCCTCTTTTAATCTCTTTAGTGCACCTAAAGACATTAAATCATCAGCCACTATTATTGCATCAGGTTCATTATCTAAATTCATTAACCTGGATGTAAGATAATAGCCACTTTTTTCCATGAATTTATCAGATATAAAGTAGTCTTCATTGAAAGTGATATTATAGTCCTTTAATGCTCTTAAATAACCTTTATACCTTTCTTTCATAACTACAGAATCTAACTCCCCACCTATAAAAGTTATCTTATCTCTCCCTTTTCTTATCAGAAGTGAAGTTAAGTCATAAGATGCTTGCTCATTATCATTGTCTACTGAGGGTATATCATCATACTCCAAACAACTTCCTATTAACACAAAGGGAACATTATTCTCTTTTAAAAATTTGATTCCACCATCATCTTCCTTAGGACGAGTTAAAATCAATCCATCTACCCTTTTTCCTTTGATTATTCTTTTGAGAACATCTACATCATTTTCTTCTTTGTGGTTTGTAACGATTAAAATATCAAAAAAACGTTGAGATGCTATCAGACTTATCCCTTTTAAAGCCTTTTGGAAGAAAGGATTGATGAAAATATCTTCTTTATAAGAAGGCATTATTACTCCAATAGTATCAGTCTTATTACTTGCCAGACTTCTAGCTATTGTATTTGGGTAATAGTTAAGTTCTTCCATTACCTCTAAAACCTTCTTTTTAGTCCTTTGACTAATTCTAGAATCATCAGATATAACCCTAGAAACTGTAGAGGCTGAAACGCCTGCCAATTTGGCAACATCTTTCATAGTAATTCCTTCCAAATTTACCACCTCTGATAAATAGATAAATCTTAAATAGATGAAGATTTACTATACAAAGACTTATATAACTTATATAATCAACTATTCAATTATAATGCAACCGTTTGCATTACTCTTCTGTAATTATATGTTATCATAAAAAAAAGCTTGATTCAACACTTTTTTTATATTTGTTCATATATTATATTTTTTAACATAACTTGTTTTAAATGTTAAAACACACAAATAAAAAGAGGACTCTAAATTTAGAATCTCATTTTTACTTGTGTGTTTTTTACTTTTAATATAGGCATGTGAATTTAAAATGAAGATTAATGGGGCTATTGCGACACTTTAGTGTCAGGAATCAGGAACCTGGAATCAGTATGTTCTACAGATTCCTGATAACCGATTCCCGATTCCTAAGGTGTCGTAATATCTCTCTATTGTTTCATTCTAAAGTTGGACACCTATAGTTAACTTTTTTATTCAAAACCCAATTTATAGTTTTTTATACTTCTATTCCATCCTCTAGTAGATATCATTCTTTTATAACCTCTACTACCTGATCAAACTCATCTAAGATATCCTGATTATCTTCTGCAAAAAAGAAATTCATTATGATAATTGTCACAGCATTAGCAATAAATCCTGGCACTATCTCATACATCCTAGTGCCCAAACCAGCCTGCTTCCAGACAACTAAAACTATAGTTCCTATAATCATTCCTGCTAGAACACTCTTCCAGCTGGTCTTTTTTGAAAATAATGCAGCTAAAACTACTGGTCCAAAGGCTGCACCAAATCCTCCCCAAGCATAAGAAACAAGCCCCAGTACTGTATTGTTTGGATTTAAAGCTAAAAATAAAGCTATCACAGAGATAATCAATACACAGATTCTTCCTACATGCATCAATTCAGCTTCACTAGCATCTTTATTAATAATCTTATCATAAAAATCCTCTGTTAATGTTGAAGATGAAACTAATAGTTGTGAATCAATCGTAGACATAATAGCTGATAGAATAGCTGCTAGTAATACTCCACCAATCCACGGGTTGAATATTTCAGTAATCATCTCTATAAATACACGTTCAGAATCAACAATCTCTGGGAACATAGGAATAGAGATTAACCCTACAATAACTGCACCTCCTAAAGAGATAAGTACCCAAACAACAGCAATAGTCATCGCTTCTGGTAACTTTTTAATAGATTTAATACTCATAAATCTAGCCAGAATATGTGGTTGACCAAAATATCCCAGCCCCCATGCCATAGTGGAAATAACCACCATCAACGGTAAGCTATGTTCAGGGATCAGACTTAAAGATATCTTCTTTGCTAGCATTGCTTGATTGATCGCTTCCATACCACCAACATGATTATAAGCTAAAATTGGTACTATAGTAATAGCCAAAAACATCAAGATTCCTTGAAATAAATCTGTCCAACATACTGCTAAAAAACCTCCCAAAAAAGTATAAAGCACGATTACTATAGCTCCAACCACTACAGCTACTGTATAGTTAATACTGAACATGGATTCAAATAACTTTCCTGCTGCTACCAAGCCTGAAGAAGAATAAATTGTAAAGAATATCAAAGTAATAATTGCAGAAATAATTCTTAACAATCCTGTTGGGTCTTGAAATCTGTCTTCAAAAAATGAGGCTAGGGTCATCGAATTGGTCTTAGCTGTATAAACTCTCAACCTAGGTGCCACAAACTTCCAATTTAATACTGTGCCAATAAATAGCCCAATAGCAATCCAAGACTCCTTACCTCCTCCTAAATAAACTGCTCCTGGTAATCCCATCAATAACCATCCACTCATATCACTAGCTTGAGCAGATAAAGCTGTTACCCAACTACCCATTCCTCTTCCACCAAGTAAATAATCCTCAATATTTGTAGTTTTCTTATAAAAATAAATACCTACTCCCATTAAAAAAATAAAGTAAATTATAAAAGTTACTAACGTCTGTATGTCTATCATCTACTTACTCCTCTCTTCTCAAAATTATTTTTTTCATCATACCATAATTTTTAGTTTTATTCAAATGATTTTATATTTATTCATAATATTTCACAATTTTACCTAAAACAAATATAGCAGGTTGTTTTAGTATCAAAATGATACAATTTAGAGATATTACGACACTTTCAAGAACTCCTTTTTTCATACTTATTACACCTATCAACAAGAGGTTGATTTAAGTAATTATACTATCAATGTCATAACTACTAGTATCACTTCTCTTATAACTCTCTTAATCGGAATCTTAGCCTCTTTAAAAAAAGGTAAAATAGAATAATTAACATAAAATCAAAAACACCTGACCAATTATAACTGGTCAGGTATTAGATGATTATATAAAATTGATTTTAATATATATAACACGAAAAAAATTTAGATTCTTAAAATGCTTTTTTGACACTGATTAAAAGTTATTTATCTATATAACCATAATAAGGCTTCTGGGAAATATTTTGACCAATAACTCTCATTATGAATCCCAGAATTATCAATAGTTAATTTAATTTCTTTAGGGCTAAACCCTACCTCTTGTAATAAATCTGCCATATAATTGGCATTGTTAACAGCCTGCTTATCAAGTTGAGCCCTTCCCAACTCTTTTCCACCAGTATAGATATAGATATTCATCTCCTTCTCTTTACCAACACCAAGCACAAAATCATAAATCTTGCCATCAGCTACCCAAAGTGCCGGAGAGAGGGCTCCAATTTTAGAAAAGATATTTTGATATTTAAGCCCTCCATAAAGAGCAATCAGCCCACCCATATCACTACCAGCAATTCCTGTATAATCTCTTTGAGTTAATGTAGGATAATTTGCATCAATATAAGGTTTCAACTCATTAACTATAAAGTCTAAATACTTATCACCATTAGCAGATTTAATATAAGGTTTTTCTATCCATGGAGAGTATTCACTGTTATCTTTATCATCCTTATGTTCTACACCTACAACAATAACCCCTTCTGTCTTCTGCTGGCTATATAACCTCTCTAAAGTTTCATCAACTTTCCACTCCAAATCATCTGCTATTATATTATCAAAAAGATTTTGACCATCCTGCATATATAAAACAGGATATCTCTTATTTTCCCTCTTATAATCTGGTGGTAGATAGACCGAAATTTTCACCTTTTTATCTAACTGTGGCATATAAAAATCTTCAATAACATCAATATTTCCTGTAATTGTACTATTTTGTACATCAGAAATAGTTGGCACATTCTCTACAGACTTCTTAATATCAGCCCAACGCTGAATCTTTAACTCTACAACCTGATTACCTTCATCAAAAGTATATACTCTATTTGCTATCTCTTCACCATTATTTCCTTTCTCTACTGAATCCCAACTACCCCTAGTAAACTTAAATTCCATTACTGTTCCAACAGGTCTAGATAGAGTTACACTATAAGTCCAATCATCATTCTTAGTAAGAAGAGTCCCCTTCTCAGCTGGCCACTTGTTATGACTACCAGACATATAGATACTAGCATCCACTGGAGTATTCTCTGGTGGAATCACCTTAAATGTAACCCTATACTCTTCTGGCTCTACCACTTGAGGTTCACTACTCATAGCCATTATTTGCTTACTAGTTATAAGCAATATTAAAAGCATTATACATAAAATTAGTAATTTTAAATTTTTCACGTCCCATAACCTCCTCTTTAACCCCCATTAATAATTTTAAATTTTTTGACTTAGTTATCTCTGTATTTCTATAAAAGCAATATTTATCCTTCATCTCTTGATTAAGATATTTTTCATATTGTATAGCAAAATTGAATTTGAGTACCAATCTATATAACTTAAACTAATATTTTTCTTAAAGAATTAACACAAATCATACTAATCAAAGGAAAAAGAATAAATAATACAATAACTTGCCCAGTCCAAAATTTAAGGGTATATAATCTAGCAGTTGACATCTTCTATATAGATGATAGAATAAAAAAAGATAATAACTTAGAGAAGAGGTTCAATTTATGTATTCTAATTTGATAGATATAATTAATGTAAATTTAATAGATCATATTAACAAAAATATAATACCTCTATACGATAACTTTGATAAAGCCCACAGTAGAAGGCATGTCAATACAGTAATCAAACAATCTCTTCACTTAGCCTGTCTATTTAAAGCCAATTTAGCTATAACCTATGTTGCAGCAGCTTATCATGATATAGGATTAGGATACTATCCCAATGAACCTATTAAAAGTCGTAAATATCATCATAAATATTCACAGATTTTAACTGAGCAAGATAGTAGGTTAAAAGAACTATTTAATGCAGAAGATATTAAGGTGATAGCTCAAGCTTGCCATGACCATCGGGCATCTTTAAAAGAAGAACCCCTCTCTATTTATGGTCAGATTATTGCTGATGCTGATAGAATGGATGGTTTAGAAATCAAAGAGATGATTATAAGAGCTTGGGAACACACTAATTATTATAGTCCAGAATTAACCTTTGAAGAGGTTTATCAGAACATCTATAAACACTTGAAGGAAAAATACGGTTATAATGGATATGCATATAAATCATTTTACTTAAAGGAGAGTAAGCAGATGATTAAAAAAAATATAATTGCTTCCCAGAAAATATTAAATTCAGAGCATAAGTTTAAAGCAATCTTCAATAAGCTTGTTGAAGATGGAAAAGTAAGTCTTTAGAGATTAATGAGAAAAAGCTGAAGAGATGTTGTGAAATCACAACATCTCTTCAGCTTTTTCTACCTAGACTTAAGCTTTTTAACCAATTTATAATAAAATTTAATTTTAAATTTACACATTGTATTGGAAACCAATAACTAAAATCACCTCAACTTAACTATCTCTTGAACTTGCTGTAATGTAGGTAAAGCCGACATAGCACCTTTTTGTGAAGCTGCTAATGCCCCAGAAATACTAGCAAATCTAGTAGTAGTATCTAAAAATTCCTTGTTTAATTGATTTATCTCTTGATCTGTTTCATTTAAGTTATATAAAATTCCTGAAACAAAAGCATCTCCTGCTCCTGTAGTATCAACAGTCTCAACTTTAATAGCAGGTACAAACTCTAACTCATTATTGTAATAATAATAAGATCCTTTACTACCAAAGGTAACATAAATCAAAGCTATCTCATACTTTTCTTTTAATTGCTTAACTCCAGCTTCTACATCATTTTCTCCAGTAATAAACTCTAGCTCTTCATCAGAAATCTTAAGAAGATCAGCCTTATCCAACATAGAAACAATACCTGCTTTGGCACTCTTGGCATCAGGCCAAAGGTTTAATCTTAAGTTAGGATCATATGAGATTAACATTCCATTCTCTTTAGCCTGTTGCACAGCATATTCAGTAGCACTACGAGCTGGCTCATGGATTAAAGAGATAGAACCAAAGTGTAAAA